>Ga0326726_10000033_pt1 | contig 124404 bp, 139 predicted proteins | sample MHFenrmetagenome_2_FD_207603 | JGI IMG/M metagenome (GOLD analysis project Ga0326726, IMG submission 207603) | Lab enriched peat soil microbial communities from Michigan Hollow, Ithaca, NY, United States - MHF15MN | ecosystem: Environmental > Terrestrial > Soil > Wetlands > Peat | place: USA... | reverse complement strand
TTCGGATAGACGGGCAGGTTGATGCCGATGCTCACATTGGGAAGCCCGATGCCGATGCTCACCTGGGCTGTCGCCGAGCTCATCGAGCCCATCGAGCCCAGCAGCATCAACAGCATAGCGATGGTATAGCGCACGTTCTCTCCTCGAAGTTCGTGACCAGCCTATTCACTGTCGGCCCGGTCGATCTGTGCGCTGTCAAACATAGCGTGCGCCCGCGACGCCGACGTTTGCCGTAGGACATCAGCTACGAAGATTGGCGGCGCCGTCCGCTGTGCGCAGCATCCGGCGCCGGCCACACTGCGGTCAGCGCATGAACGGGCGTGGTCCGGTTCGGGCCTGCGCGCGGCGCGATGGCCCAATGGAGATACTGATGAACACGATGTTGAAGACCGCGTTGGCGCTGACGGCAGTCGCTGCCGTGGCGCACGCGAGCGCACAGGTCACCTTCTACGAGAACGACGCCTTTCAAGGCCGGTCGTTCACCACGCAACGGCAGGTCGACGACTTCGCGCGCGCCGGCTTCAACGACCGCGCATCGTCGGTCGTGGTGCAGAGCAACCGTTGGGAGGTCTGCGAAGACGCCCGATTCGCCGGTCGCTGCATCGTGCTGCGACAGGGCAGATATGGATCGCTGGCCGCGATGGGCTTGAATGACCGCATCTCGTCGGTGCGCGCTGTGAGCACAAACGCGCGAATCGACGAGCAACGCTACGCTCCGGCTCCGGCGCCCTATTACGACTCGCGCCGCCGCAACAACGAGCGCCTGTACCAGGCCAATGTCGACTCGGTGCGCGCCGTGGTCGGCCCGCCCGAGCAGCGCTGCTGGGTCGAGCGCGAGCAGATCGTTCAAGAGCGCGGCAACGCCAACGTGCCCGGCGGCATTGCGGGCGCCGTGATCGGCGGCATCCTCGGCCACCAGATCGGTGGCGGCAGCGGCCGCGACCTTGCCACCATCGGTGGCGCGCTGGCCGGCGCTACGATCGGCGCCAACGTCGGCCGCGGCGGTGCTCAGCAGGTTGCCACGCAGGATGTCCAGCGTTGTGCCAGCGTGCCCAATGATCGGCGCCCCGACTTCTGGGACGTCGGCTACACATTCCGCGGCCAGGAGCATCACGTACAGATGACAGCCCCGCCCGGACCCACGGTCACCGTCAATGGCCAGGGCGAGCCGCGCGGCTGACCCCCCTCCGAACACCCAACCAAGGACTGTCATGACACTGAACTTCATTCTCAAAGCCACGTTTGTCTCGGCTGCATTGCTGGCATTGCCCTATGCGCAAGCGGCCAATCTGAGCAAGACCGACTACCAGGCCGGCAAGACCCGCATCGCTGATGAGTACAAGACCGAGATGGACGCCTGCAAGGCGCGCGCCGGCAACGCCCGCGACATCTGCAACGAAGAGGCCAAAGGCAAGCAGAAGGTCGCGCGCGCCGAATTGGAATTCGGCCACAGCGGCAAACCGGCCGATCGCACCAAGGTGATGGTGGCCAAGGCCGAGTCGACCTACGCGGTGGCCAAGGAAAAATGCGATGACCTGGCTGGCAACGTGAAGGACGTCTGCGTCAAGGAGGCCAAGGCCGCCGAGACCAAGGCGCTCGCCGACGCCAAGATGGGCAACCAGATCGTCGAGGCACAGACCGACGCGTCACAAGCCCGTCGCGACGCCGACTACGGCGTTGCCATCGAGAAGTGCGACGCGATGTCGGGCGACGCCAAGGCGTCGTGCGTCACAGCCGCGAAGTCGACATACGGCAAGAACTAGGAAGCCGCGTGCTGCTCGACAGCCGCCACCGGCACTCAGGCCGGCGGCGGCTGTTTTGCGCGCAGCGCCCCCAGAAGCTTCAGCTGTTCGTTCTGCATGTGCAGCAACTCCGCCCATTGTTTTTCGCGCAGCAGGTCGATCTTCTCGTGCAACAGCATGATCTCCAGCTCGGCCTTGAGGTTGACTTCGTAGTCGTGTTCGGCGCTGAGGCGATCTTTTTCCGATTGCCGGTTCTGCGACATCAGGATGATCGGCGCCTGGATCGCCGCAAGCATCGACAGGAGCAGATTGAGCAGGATGTACGGGTAGGGATCGAACGTGTTGCCGCGGCTGGCCAACAGCACGGCGTTGATTGCCACCCACACCAGCAAGGTCGCGCCGAAGAGCCCGACGAAGGTCCACGAGCCGCCGAACGACGCCACCGCATCGGCGGCACGTTGGCCGCGGCTCGAGCGGGTGTCGACGAACGCCTTGGCGACGTTGCGCGTGATGTGCTTGCGCCCGGCCACGTGCTGCGCCACTTTCTTGGCGCGCTCATCCAACGTCTCGTAGGGCATCCCCATCAGCTTGGAGGCGATTTCGTCGGGTTTGTGCATGGCGTCCTCCGGCCAAAGGCTTGGCGCAATTCTGCGGCGATCAGCCGGACAACCGATCGGACAGTGGGCGCCACGGGGCCCGACCAAGTTAGATCAGGCGCGACTGCGTGAGCCAACGCACGTGGCAGGTCATGGTGTGGGTGCATCCGACCCGTCGATCGTCGCGCCCGGGCGCGGCGAGCCCGTCTCATGCCGCGCTGGCTGCAGCTGGTCGATGCGGTGGCGCACCCTTTCGATCGGGCCTGGAGTCGGATTCAACGCCTGCTGAGGACATACTGCGACCGTGAGCATTGAACCCCTGCTGCTGACTGCGACGCAAATCTCCACCTTCAACGGTGCGCGGCTGCTCACCAAGGCGAGCGGATTCTTTTTTGAACGCGATTCCCGCTTGTATCTCGTGACCAGCCGCCATGTCTTGATCGACGAACCCAGTGCGCACCGACCCGACCGCATCGAGATCGAGCTGCACATCGACGACGTCAATCTGACGCGATCGACCGGCTTGTCGGTGCTGCTGTATCGCGAAGGCACGGCCATCTGGCGGCAAGGCCGGGACTCGGGTGGCGACATCGATGTCGCGGTGATCGAACTGGAGCGCGCGGCGCTGCCGCGCTCGACCAAGCTGCGGGCGTTCACCCCGGCGAACCTGCAGGCCTCGCTCGACGACATCGAGGTCGGAACGTCGCTGCTGGTCGTGGGTTTTCCGCTCGGTTTCCACGACACGCTGCACCACTTGCCGGTGGTGCGCCAGGCGGCGATCGCCTCGTCCTTTGGTTTGCGCTTTCAGGGCCAGGGCTACTTCCTCACCGATGCGCGCACGCACCGCGGCACCAGCGGTGCGCCGGTGGTGATGCGTGCCTCGGTATCGGGGCGCGATGGTGTCGAGCTGCCCTGGAAGCTGCTGGGCGTGCACTCCGCGCGCATGGACATGCGCACGCGCGACCTGCAGCAAGACGAATCGCTGGGCCTGAACTGCGCGTGGTATGCCGACATCCTGCTGACGCTCACCGAGCCGGCCGCAGGCCCTGGCGCTGCTGCGCTACCAGCAGATGACGCCGCTGCGAAGCCGCCGGACTAGGGAGATGTCGAACGCCGCAACCCCGATAGAATCGCCGGCTTTTGACCAGCCCATCGCATGGCCGTAGCCACCGCAGCGAAACCGGCGACGCTCCTCGAACTGCGGAGCGCGGCGCTGACGCTGGTGGCCGTGGTGCTGAAGACCACCGATCTGGCCGTGCTCGCGCAAGAGTTGGCCGAGCGCGTGGCGATGACGCCGGACCTGTTCGACCACGACGCGGTGGCCGTCGACCTGTGGCGCGTGCGCGAAGCGGGTGAGCCGATCGATTTTGGTGCGCTGATCGATCTGTTGCGCAGCCACCGCCTGTTGCCGGTGGCGGTGCGCGGCGGCAACCCCGATCAGATGGCGGCCGCCGCGGCGGCCGGCCTGGCCGAAGCGCCCGACATGCCGCGACCGAATGCGCCGCGCGAGCCCGAGCCGATCCTGCTGACCGAAGCGGTTCGCGAGGTGCAGCTACCTGCGCCGCCGGTGCTGATCGTCGACAAGCCGCTGCGCTCGGGCCAGCAGATCTACGCGCGCGGCGGCGACCTGGTCGTGCTCGCCCTCGTGAGCTATGGCGCCGAGGTCATCGCCGACGGCAGCATCCATGTTTACGCGCCGCTGCGCGGCCGCGCGCTGGCCGGCGCCAAGGGCGACACCGCGGCGCGCATCTACACCACCTGCATGCAAGCGCAGCTGCTGTCGATCGCCGGGGTGTACCGCACCGGCGAGGCTGCGCTGCCCGAGTCGCTCGACGGCCGCGCCGCGCAGGTGCGCCTGGACGGCGACAACCTGCTGGTCGAGGCCCTGCCGTGCTGAGCGGGGTGAGCACGGGCTGCAGCGGCCGCCTGTGTCCACCCGGCAACCCCTTCCACTGAAAGGACAGCTTCGCGATGGCGAGAATCATCGTAGTGACCTCGGGCAAGGGCGGCGTGGGCAAGACCACCACCAGCGCCAGCTTCGCTTCCGGGCTCGCGTTGCGCGGCCACAAGACCGCAGTGATCGACTTCGACGTCGGCCTGCGCAACCTCGATCTGATCATGGGCTGCGAGCGTCGCGTGGTGTACGACCTGATCAACGTGATCCACGACGAGGCCAAGCTCAACCAGGCGCTGATCAAGGACAAGCAGTGCGACAACCTGTCGATCCTGGCCGCCTCCCAGACCCGCGACAAGGACGCACTGACGCAGGACGGCGTCAAGCGCGTGCTCGATGAGCTGGCCGAGATGGGCTTCGAGTACATCGTCTGCGATTCGCCGGCCGGCATCGAGACCGGCGCCCTGCTGGCGATGCACTACGCCGACGAGGCGCTGGTGGTCACCAACCCGGAGGTGTCGTCGGTGCGCGACTCCGACCGCATCCTCGGCATGCTGGCGGCCAAGACGCAGCGCGCCATCGACGGCGCGGAGGGCGTCAAGGAGCACCTGCTGATCACCCGCTACGACCCCACCCGCGTGGCCGGCGGCGCGATGCTGTCGGTGCAGGACATCGAGGAGATCCTGCGCATCCCGCTGATCGGCGTGGTGCCCGAGTCGCAGACGGTGCTCAACGCGTCGAACCAGGGCGTGCCGGCGATCCACATGAAGGCCAGCGCGGTGTCCGAGGCCTACAAGGACGTGGTGCGGCGCTTCCTCGGCGAGAGCCGCGAGATGCGATTCACGCAGGCGGTGCGGCCCAATCTCTTGCAGCGCCTGTTCGCGCGGGCGTGATGCCGATGTCGGTGCTGTCGTTCCTGTTCGGGCGCAACAAGAAGTCGGCCAACGTCGCCAAGCAGCGGCTGCAGGCCGTGCTGGCGCACGAACGCGCAGCGCGCAGCCCGCGCCGGCCCGACTACCTGCCGGCGCTGCAGCGTGAGTTGATGAGCGTGGTGTCCAAGTACGTCAAGGTCCAGTCCAAGGACATCCAGATGAACCTGCAGCGGCGCCACAACGGCGAAGTGCTGGAGGTGAAGATCGAGTTGCCGCAAGCGGCCCGCTGACGCGTCTGTCGCGCTGCGCGCCGAGTCCGCTAACGCGACAACGCCTGGTCCACCACCTCCACCCAATGCCGCACCGGGGTCTCGGTGCCCGATTGCAGGTGCTGGATGCAGCCGATGTTGGCCGACACGACGGTGTCGGCGCCGACGCTGCGCAGGTCGGCGAGCTTGCGTTCGCGCAGCCGGTGCGCCAGCTCGGGCTGCAACACCGAATAGGTGCCTGCCGAGCCGCAGCACAGGTGGCTCTCCGCCGGCAGCTCGACCTCGAAGCCGAACTCACGCAAGGCCGACTCGACGCCGCCATGCAGCTGTTGGCCATGCTGCAGCGTGCAGGGAGGGTGGAACGCCAGGCGTTGCGTTCGTCCGGCCGGCCGCAAGCGCGGTTTGAGTTTGGGCACCAGCTCGGGCAACAGCTCGCTCAAATCGCGCGTCAGCGCAGCGACGCGGCGCGCCCTGTCGGCATAGGTCGGATCGTGCGCGAGTGCCTGGCCGTACTCCTTGACCGTGACGCCGCAGCCCGACGCGTTCATCACGATGGCTTCGACGCGCCCGGCGCCGGTGAGGCCCTCGACCAGAGGCCACCAAGCGTCGATGTTGCGCCGCATGTCGGCCAAACCCCCTTCGCGGTCAGCCAGGTGCGTGCGCAGCGCGCCGCAGCAGCCGGCGTCACTGGCCACCAGCGTCTGGATGCCGGCGGCGTCGAGCACGCGCGCGGTGGCCGAATTGATGTTGGGCAGCATCGCCGGCTGCACGCAACCCATCAACAGCAGCATCTTGCGTGGATGCACGCGCGTGGGCCAGCGGTGCGCGTCGGCACCGCTGTGTTGGGGGACCTTGTCCTGCAGCGCCGTGGGCAGAAAGGGACGCGCCAGCCGACCCAGCCGGAGCGCGGGTGCGAACAACGGCGAGGTCATGCCCTGCTTGAGCATCCAGCGGGCGGCGCGTTCGGCCGCGGGCCGCTCGACGCGCTGCTCGACGATGTGGCGGCCGATGTCGACCAGCTCGCCGTAGCGCACGCCCGAAGGACAGGTGGTCTCGCAGTTGCGGCAGGTCAGGCAGCGGTCGAGGTGCAGCTGCGTGCTGCGGGTCGGTGGCTGGCCCTCGAGGACCTGCTTGATCAGGTAGATGCGGCCGCGCGGCCCGTCGAGTTCGTCGCCGAGCAGCTGGTAGGTCGGGCAGGTGGCGGTGCAAAAGCCGCAATGCACGCACTTGCGCAGAATCGCTTCGGCGGCCTGGCCTTCGGGCGTGCCTTTGAATTCGGGGCTCAGGTTGGTTTGCATCGGCGCTTTCGGCGCGTCGGGTGGACCGGGTTACGCCAGTGTGTAGCTCAGGACCCAGTAGTGCTCGTATTCGGTCCACGACGCGTCCAGCGCACGCTCTCCGATGGCCACCAGCGCACCACCGCGGTCGGGGAAATTCTTCAGCACCTCGTGCACGCTGCCGTCGTCGAGCGCGCGGCGCTGGTAGGTGTTGCCTTCGACATCGCGGCGCGAGATCGCAGTGCTGCTGCCGGCGACGAAGCGGTTGTCGAGCATGACCACCCGCGCACGTGGCTCGAGGCGCGAATGCAGCAGCGCCAGCCAGCCCGGCAGGCGCGCCAGCGGCACGTGGCTCCACCAGAAGCCGGCGAACGCGCCGTTGAAGCGTTTGGCCTCGATGCCGGCCAAGGTGTAGGCATCGACGGTCGCGAACCGCACGTGCACGGGCATGGTCTTGGCCTGCGCGATGGCCATTGTCTCGGGGTTCAGGTCGGTGGCGAGCCAACTGGCCGCGTGTCGCGCGCCGTGCGGCGTCCACCAGCCGGTACCGCAGGCGATCTCGAGCACGTGCCGGCCGACGAACGGCGCGACCAGCGCCGATTCCATCGCCCGCAGGTCAGCCTGACGCTCGGGCTTGTGGTACACGCGTTCATAGACTTGCGCGCGCTGCGCGTAGTACTGGCGCATGCTTTCTTCGGTGGCAGTCGTGGTGTTCATGGTCCTCAAAGGTCGGGGTACAGCCGTCCCGGGTTGAACAGGCGCTCGGGATCGAAGCGCGCTTTCAGCTCGTGGTGGATGCGCTGCAGCGGCTGCGACAGCGGCGTGAATACGCCGCCGCGCTTGTTGCCGCGAAACTGCGTCGCATGGCCGCCCTGCGCAACGGCCAGCGCGCGCATCGTGGTCGCGTCGGCCTGATTGACGATCCAGCGCAGCGCGCCACCCCATTCGATCAGCTGTTCGCCTTGGATGGCCAGCGGCGGCGAAGCCGCCGCCACCGACAGCCGCCACAGCGTCGAACCCGCTCGCACCGCCTGTTCGGCGGCCACGAAGAACTCGTCGCGCTGGTCACGAAGATCATTCCAGAACCGATCGGCCGCGGCGGCTTCGATGCGTTCACCGCCCAGGCTTTGCGCCGCAGCGCGCACCGCCGCGTCGGCGCCGGCGAGTTGCACCACCAACATGTCGTTCCACCACGCGCTGGCGCGCAGCGGCAGCGGCTGTGCGGCCCATTGCTGCAAATGCTGCAACGCGCGCGCCTGCGGCCACTCGAAGCGCAGCGTGGCTCGCGCCGGCGGCAGCGGCAACACCTTGAGCGACACCTCGGCGATCGGACCGAGGATGCCCAGCGAACCCACGAGCAGGCGCGAGATGTCGTAGCCGGCCACGTTCTTCATCACCTCGCCGCCGAAACGCAGCAGCTCGCCGCGCGCGTTGAGCAGCGCCGCACCGAGCACGAAATCGCGCACACCGCCCACCGCGGCGCGTGCGGGGCCGGCCAGCCCGGCTGCCACCATGCCACCCACCGTGCCGGTGCGGAGCGCGCTCGCCGTGTCATCGGGCCGCGGCGATGGCCAGCGCGGCGGCTCGAAGGCCAGGCACTGACCGTGCTCAGCGAGCGCCGCCTCCACCTCGGCCAGCGGCGTGCCGGCACGCGCCGTCACCACCAGCTCGGTCGGCTCGTAGTGCGCGATGCCAGTCAGCGGCGTCATGTCCAACGGCTCGCCGCGCGGGGCCTCGCCGTAGAAGTCCTTGCTGCCATGGCCGCGCAGGCACAACGGCGTGCCCGCGTCACGCGCCGTGAGCACGCGGTCGATCAAACGCCGCAGGGCCGGGTCGTTGCTCATCGCGCTGGCGCTCGCCTCTAGAAGCGCTCCAGCTCGGGGAACGGCAGCAAGCCCTTCTTGACGTGCATGCGGCCGTATTCGGCGCAGCGGTGCAGCGCCGGAATCACCTTGCCCGGGTTGAGTGTGCCCGCGGGATCGAATGCGCACTTCACGGCGAGCATCAGCGCGAGCTCCTCGGCGCTGAACTGCACGCACATCGAGTTGAGCTTTTCGACGCCCACGCCGTGCTCGCCGGTGACCGTGCCGCCGAGCGCAACGCTGAGCTCCAGGATTTCGGCGCCGAAAGCCTCGGCACGGTGCAGTTGGTCGCCGTCGTTGGCGTCGAACAGGATCAGCGGGTGCAGGTTGCCGTCGCCGGCATGGAACACGTTGACGCAGCGCAGGCGGTGGCGCTGCTCCATGGCGGCGATCGCTTGCAGCATCTCGGCCAGTCGCTTGCGCGGAATGGTGGAGTCCATGCACATGTAGTCGGGGCTGATGCGGCCCGACGCGGGGAACGCGTTCTTGCGCCCGCTCCAGAACTTCAAGCGCTGCGCTTCGTCGCGGCTCACCTCCAGGCGGGTCGCGCCGGAACGCGCAAGCACCGCCTGCATGCGCGTGATCTCCTCGTCGACCTCTTCGGGCGTGCCATCGCTCTCGCACAGCAGGATCGCTGCGGCCTCGAGGTCGTAGCCCGCGTGCACGAAATCTTCGACCGCCGCCGTCATTGGCTTGTCCATCATCTCCAGTCCCGCCGGGATCAGGCCGGCGGCGATGATGGCGGCCACTGCCTCGCCCGCTTTGGCGATGTCGTCGAAGCTGGCCATCAGGCAGCGCGCGACGAGTGGCTGGGGCAGCAGCTTGACCGTGACCTCGGTGGTCACCGCGAGCATGCCCTCGCTGCCCACCACCAGCGCCAGCAGATCGAGCCCTGCGGCATCGAGCGCGTCGGCGCCGAACTCGACCGCCTCGCCCTCGGCCGTGTAGCCGCGCACCTTGAACAGGTTGTGCAGCGTCAGGCCGTACTTGAGGCAATGCACACCGCCGGAGTTCTCGGCCACGTTGCCGCCGATCGTGCAGGCGATCTGGCTCGATGGATCGGGCGCGTAGTACAGGCCGTGCGGCGCCGCGGCCTCGCTGATCGCCGAGTTGCGCACGCCGCATTGCACGACCGCCGTGCGCGCGATGGGGTCGATGCGCACGATGCGGTTGAACTTGGCCAGCGACAGCGTGACGCCCAACGCGTGCGGCAGGGCGCCACCCGACAGTCCGGTGCCCGCGCCGCGCGCCACCACGGGCACCCGCAGCGCATGGCAGGCCTTGAGCACGGCGGCCACCTGCGACTCGTTCTCGGGCAACGCCACCACGAGTGGCTGCTGCCGATACGCGGTGAGGCCGTCGCATTCGTAGGGCACCGTCTCCTCGCGCCGCCACAACAGCGCGTGCGCGGGCAGCAACGCGCTCAAGGCTGCGACCACTTCCGCCTGGCGGCGCAGGCGTTCACCTTGTGGAGTCGTCGCTGGCTCGGAGATCAACGCCGTCATGGCGGCACTGTAGCGTGCGCCGCCGGCTGCCGGCAGCGCAGGCTGCGTCTACTCGAGAAACGCGGTCAGCACGCCGGTGTAGCCGTACAGATGGTGGCGTGCGATCTCGCCCGCGGCATAGAAGCCCACCAGCGGCACATCGCCGAGCGCACGCCGCACGGTCAGCAACTCGGCCGACGGTGCGCCGAAGTGCGCGCCACCGCGGCCGGTGCACGACACGTAGATGGCGCCGGCGATGCGCCGCGGCGCGCCCGCTGCGCCGCCCTGGCCGCTGTCGGCTTCTTCGCGCAGTTCGCTGCACACGCGCACCAGGTCGCGCCGCGCAGCCTCGACGTCGCGCGTGCAGAACGCGAGTTGGGTGCCGGGCTCCACCATGTCGGCCACCGCGATGGCTTGGCGCCCCGGGTCGATGCCGATCAGGTGGCGCACGCGCGTGTCGGCGCCGAACTGGCCGCCGCGCGCCAGTGCCTGGTCGCCTGCGTCGGTGAGGCCCACCAGAGTGCGGCGCAGTGCCGCCACCAACCGCTGCACGTCGCTCAAGTCGACGCCCAACTCGTCCAGCAACAGCGGCAGCGCGGGTGCGCCGTCGAGCGCGAGCACGAGGTTGCCCTCGGCCGCCGTGACACTGCGCGGTCTGGACAGCGGCTGGCAACCCTGCGTCACGCGCGACAGCAGCGGCACGTCACGGCCGAACGCCACGCCCGACAAGCCACCCTCGAACACGCCGTCGGCCAGCGTCAGCGTGCGTGTGCGCGAGCTGGCCAGGCCGCCGAACAGATAACGCGACGACAGGCGATCGCTGAGCTCGTCGATCAGCGCGGCCAGATCGTGTGTGTTCGGATCGGCGTGCACCAGCGCCGACCAGGCGTCGTCGCGCGCCAGCGGTGCGCGGCCATGGAACAGCGAGAAGCTGGCGCACGGCAGGTCGCACAGCATCAGGACGACACCGGGCTCGTCGAAGTACTCCACGCCACTGGCCGCCACACCGATGCCCACCCCGCCGACCACTGCCACGCGAGGCCAGGCCGCGCGCAACGCGGCGAGCATCGACTCGGCTTGCGCGGCATGGTGGTCGCTGAAGTAAAGAAAGCCGAGCGTGGGCTCGAACGAAGGGTGTTTGCCGCCAGCGGTGCGCAGCTGTTCGCTGATCCGTGCCAGCGCCTGCAGGCCATCGGCGTGCGCCGCGTGTGCATGCAGGAAGGTGGTGCCCATGGGCGATGCGCTCGCGCTTTTCTGACGTGCGGTTCTCAGCGTGCAGCGCGCTTGGCAGAGGACCGCCGGCGCGGCGGCTGCGCAGCGCCCTGGACGGCGTCGCGCGCCGTGCGGGCTATGGCGGCCGGCACCTCGGCGGCCTTCTTGAGCGTCTGGCCGGCCGCGTCGAGCGACTGCTTGGCCACCGCGCCGGCGAGCTGCTTGGCCGCGTCGGTGGTGCCGTCTTTCATCGCCTGCACTGCCAGTTGAGTGAACTGCTGCGTGAGCGCACCCCACCACTGCATCGGATCCACCACCCCGGCGGCGGCAGGCGCTGTGGCGGCGGGTTTGTCGCTGCGCGATGCCTTCGTCGCCGCCGCCGGTGCGCGCAGTCGCATCGCGTTGCCGAGGTCGCCCACGGTGACGTTCATCGTCTTCAAGGTCGACAGCGTCATGCGCTGCACCTCCAGCGCCTGGATGGTCGCGGCCAACATGCGGGCGTTCTGTTCGAGCCAGAACTGCACCGTGCGCAGCTCCTCGATGCGCTTTTCCAGCTCGACCGGATCGAGCGTCGGGGCGATCCATTGGCCGACGTTGGGCATCGCCGCGCCGGCGTTCTTCACCAACCCCTGCAGGAACTCGAAGCCTGGAACGAGCTTGGTCAATGCGGCGCCGGATCCGGTCATGGTGCCTCCTGCGGGCTGATGCGAGTCGACGGCCATCGTAGCCCCGAAGGGCCAAGCGCCGTCACGGTGCGTGCGCTAGGGTGGCACCAGGCGCTCGACTGTGTAGCCGCGTGCCGCCATCAGACGCGGCAGGCCGTGCTCGCCGGTCATGTGCAGCGCGCCGACGGCCACCAGCACGCGTTTGCCCTCGCCGTGCAGCGCGTCGATGCGCTCGGCCATCGGTCCGTTGCGGTCGTCGTTCAAGCGATGCAGAAACGCTCGATCCTCGTTGGTGTCGGCGCATTCACACCATTGTGTGTAGTCCTCCAGGTCACTCAGACGACCGTCGGCCCATGCGTCGGCCATGCGTCGCAGCAACGGGCGCGTGCGGCCGTGTTCGAGCTGCTCCAGCGCCTGGTCCAGCAGGCGCCGCGCCTCATCGGGGTCGCTGGGCAGCAGCAACGCCATTTGCGCCTGCGCGCTCTCCAGCGCGATGATCGGTCGCTGCTGCACCCGTGCCGCCGTGGCCAGCACGACTTCCTGCGCGTAGTTCGCGTCGAGCCCCTCCCAGCGCGCCGACAACACCGTCAGCGTGACGGCCTGCATCAGCGGATGGAAACGCTGCAGGGCCTGCTCGGGCAGGCAGGCTGCCACGATCTGCCGCGCCAACCGCGCACGCAGCGCATCGGGCAACGCCAACGATGACGTCACCACTGCAGGCGGGTTTTGCAGCAGCGCGGGATCGGTGACGTCCAGCTCGAGTGCCAGCGTGTCGGTGCCGGCGATCGCTTCGCGCAGCCGCGGCCCGGCAAAGATCCACGGCAGCTTGCCGACGTGCAGCGTGCCGAACAGGTACGAGCTGCGGCCCTGCTTGCTGATGCGCCACAGGAATCCACGGTCGCGCGTGTCGCGCTGCGCAGCCTGGATCTGCTCCGCGGTGGGCGTCTGCGGGGTCGGCGGGCAAGCGGCGCCGGTGGCTGCCGCGCTGGCGGGCTCCTCGCGCGCGCCAGCGGCGTACGCGCCGAGTGCGGCGCCGCTGCACAGCGACGCCGAGACCACCAGCAGCCACACGCGCGCGTGGCCGCGCGCAGCTTCGAGCGGGTTTGCCATCATGTCGGGGATTCTCGCAGCAGACGCCGCGGCTCGTGCGTCGACGGCCATGTCTGCTTTCGAAGCCGCTGCCGCGACAATCGGTGGCACCATGGCGGCATGCCACCGGGCAGGGCTGCTGCTGGCCGTTGGGCCGGCAACCACGGGGCGGTGCGATGGTTGTCACGCGCCACCCGCGCATCGCTGTGTCTGGCCCTGGTGCTGCTCGCGCACGGCGCACTGTGGGTTGCGGCGTCGCGCAGCAGCGAGCCGATCGGCCCGCGTGTGACGCCTGTGCGGGTGCGCCAGCTCGTGGCGCCGGATGCGGCGGTGGGCAGGGAGCCCGTGCCCGCCGCCACCGGAGCGCAAGCTGCAGGGCCGCTGCGGGCACCGGCCCCGCGCAGGCCGCGCCCGGCGCTCGGCGCGCGCGACGAGGCGACGAAGCCAATGGCCACGCGCTCGCCGGCCATGGCCGCGGAACCTGCTATGACCGATGCCCCTGCGTCGGGCCAGGTGCCGCTGCCGAACGCCGCATCCGTCGAGCTCTATCCGACACGAATACCGCCTTCGACGCAGCTGAACTTCACGCTGCAGCGCGGCTCCGCAGCGGGTGCAGCCACGCTCAGCTGGCAAATCGACGGCGGCCGCTACGTGCTGCAGCTTCAAGCGTCGATGCCGACCGGTCGCCAGATCGAGCAGCGCAGCCAGGGCGGCTTCGACGAGGCCGGCCTGGCACCGCTGCGATTGGCCGATCGGCGCCGGGGGCGCGATCTGCGCGCTGCGAATTTTCAGCGCGAACACGGCAAGATCAGCTTCTCCGGCCCGCGATGGGAGTGGCCGCTGCAAGGCGGCACGCAGGATCGCTTGAGCTGGCTGGTGCAGCTGGTGGCCATCGCCAGTGCCGGGCCCGATGTGCTGCGCGAGGGGGCCGAGCTGTCGATGTGGGTGGTGGGCGTCAGGGGTGCGGTCGCCGTCTGGCGATTCGAGGTGCGCGAGCGCCAGCAGCTGAGCGCAGCAGGCAGCCAGGCGCAGGCGTGGTGGCTGGTGCGCGAGCCTGCCCACCCCTACGACCTGCGGGTCGAGGTGTGGCTCGATCCGGCGCGCGGGCACTGGCCGATTCGTTTGCGCCAGACGCAGGTGCCGGGCGGTGAGCCGGTGGAGTGGACGCTGCGCGAGGAGCCTCAAGCCGCCCCGGGTACCTGAGGACGATTCTTGCTCGGAGCCACGCGCGGCCCTTGAAAGCAGCCCCAGCGCCCGCAGTTGCAGCGGCAAGAGGTACAGGTGCCATGCAAATGCTCTACAACTCGGACCATTACACGGTCGTTGAGTTCGCGATGGACTCCGACGAAAGTGAGGCACAGCCAGCGCCGCCGAAAGGTGGCTATGAAATAGTCGACAAGCTCGCACGCCGAGGCATCTTCCTCAATGGCGCCGTGGCTGAGGGGTTCAAGCGCGGAGTCCATGCGCTCGTGGAGCGCGGTCCGACCGAAGAAGAAGTCGACGAATTCATCGCCGGGTACACGCTGCTCGCCCAGCAACCGGTGATCCTGCACTGACTGCGTCGCTGCAGCGCGGCGTCGTCAGGAGGCGCTGAGGCAATCCCCGGGTCGAGGGTGATGCAGCGGGCGGGATGCCGCTGCTAGCGTGGCATCCGTCACCGTTACAACCGCGGCTCATGCGGGGACGGCCGACACAATCGCCGTCGAAGCCCGCGCCAGCTCGCGTGTGGCGTGTGCGCACCGTGATCGACGTCGAAACCCGCCCCCTGTTGTTGTTGCTGGCCACGCTGGTCTCGCTGCTGACCGCCGGCGTGTTGACTCATGCATTGAAGACCGCGCGCTCGCGCGACAGCCTGATGGGCTGGGGTTGGGTGCTGGCCGGCGCCGTGGCGGTGGGCACCGGGCTGTGGTCGACGCAATCACTCGCGTTGCTCGGCTCGCGTCTGGGCGGCATACAGCTGTTCACGTTCAAGTCGATCGCCCTGGCCTGGTGCGCCAGCGTGGCCGCTGCCGCAGTCGGCCTGCTGGTTGCGCGCGCGCTGGTGTCGCGTCGCCTGCGTGTGTGGTTGACGCCTTGGCTGCTGAGTCTGATCTACGGCGTGGCGTTGGGCGTCACGGTGCGGGTGCTGCCCAGTGTCAGCGAGCTGGCGGCGTGCAGTTGGGGCTGGGCGCTGGCGGCGGTCTGCGTGCTCGCGGCCAGCGCCACCTTTGCCCAGTGGTGGACCCATACCGCGGCCGGCCAAGCGCGGGAAGACATCGGGCCGCACGCAGTGGTCGGCATCGCGGTGCTCGGCGTCGGGCTGGCTGGTGCGCACGCACTCGCGCTGCACGGCATTCAGTATCGCCCGCTGAGCTCAGGGATGTTGCCAAGCGGTGGCCTCAACGCACTGGGTCTGACGGTGGCCGCGTCGGTGGGGGCACTGGCGGTGGCGATCGCCGTACTGGGCGCGTGGTTCGACTGGCGCAACCGCGCGCAGAACCGTTCGCTGGCGACCTCGCTGAACGAGGCCAATACTCAACTGCGGCGCCAGGCCTTCTGCGATCCATTGACCGCATTGCCGAACCGACTGCTGTTCGAGGAGCGAATGAACCAAACGCTGCAGCGTGTGGGGCGTACGCCCAGTGCGATGGCGGTGCTGTTCATCGACCTCGACGGCTTCAAGCCGATCAACGACTCGTTCGGCCACGCAGCCGGTGACGTGGTGCTGCGCGAGGTCGGTGTGCGGTTGCTCGAGCTGGCCGGCCAATCGGGCACGGCGGCGCGGGTCGGCGGCGACGAGTTCCTGCTGCTGGTGCCGCAGCCCGGCGGTTCAGACGGTGCGGCCACGGTGGCGCAGCAAGCGCTGCAGGTGCTGGCTCGGCCCTACAAGCTGCCCAACCGTGGCGAGGTCAAGTTGTCGTGCTCGATCGGCATCGCGCTGTTTCCAGAGCACGGTTCGACGGCCAAGCTGATCGCCAACGCCGACGCGGCCATGTATGCGGCCAAGCGCACGGGCGGCTCGACCTATGCCTTTTTCGAGGCGCGCATGGACCTCGACGTGCGCGAGCAGGTCGAGCTGCAGACCGAGCTGCGGCTGGCGCTCGAACGCCAGCAACTGAAGCTCTACTACCAACCGAAGATCCACGGCGCGTCGGGTCAGGTGACGGGCGTGGAAGCGCTGATCCGCTGGGACCATCCGGTGCGTGGCCTGATGAGCCCCGAGGTGTTCATCCCGGTGGCCGAGCGCTTCGGCCTGATCGGCCACATCGGCAACTGGGTGATCGAAGAGTCGTGCCGGCAGATTCGCGAGTGGCTGAACCTCGGGCTGCGCATGCGCGTGGCGGTCAACCTGTCGATGCACCAACTGCGCCAGGACGACTTGGTGCCGCGCATCCGCCGCGCGGTCGATGCGCACCGCGTCGACCCCGCGCTGCTGACCTTCGAGATCACCGAATCGGTGGCGATGGAAGACACGCAGGCGACGATGCGCTCGTTCGGCCACCTGGCTCGCATCGGCGCATCGTTGTCGATCGACGACTTCGGCACCGGATATTCCAGCCTGGCCTATCTGCGCAAGCTGCCGGCGCGCCAGTTGAAGATCGACCGCGGCTTCGTGGCCGACATCGAGCACAGCTCCGACGCGCTGGCGGTGGTCGACGCGGTGATCAAGCTCGCACACGCGCTGGGCCTGAAGGTGGTGGCCGAGGGCGTGGAGACCGAGCGCCAGCGCGACGTGCTGCTGGGCCTGCGCTGCGACGAACTGCAGGGCTATCTGTTCGCGCGGCCGATGCCGGCGCAGATGCTCACCGTGTGGGCGATGAAGGAAGACGACGGCCACGACATCGAGTTTCGCCACTCGCTGTTCCAGAGCCATGTGCCCAGCGCGTTGCAGTGAGTAGAGGGCCCACCCCCGAAGCGACCTGGCGGCCGCTTCCCCCCTCAAGTGGGCAACGCCAGCGGCCCGGGCAAGCCGGTTCCGCGGCATTTGCTGGACTTTGTGCCACGGGCGCTGCGTGGGGCGCAAGGCGTTCCTACAATGGCCGCATGACGCGCTCGATCCCCTACACCCGCGGCGCCCGGCTGCCTGAACTGCTGCGCCAACGCATCGTCATGATCGACGGCGCGATGGGCACCATGCTGCAAGCGCGCCGCCTCGATGAGACCGACTACCGCGGCGCACGATTTGCCGATCATCCGACCGACCTGCGCGGCAACGGCGACGTGCTCAACCTCACGCGGCCCGACGTGGTGCGCGACATCCACCTGGAGTACCTGGACGCCGGCGCCGACATCGTCGAGACCAACACCTTCGGCGCCACGCGGGTCGCGCAGGAGGACTACGGCCTGGGCGCCCACGCGCGCGAGATCAATGTCGCGGCTGCGCGCATCGCGCGCGAAGCGGTCGACGCCGTGTCGACGCCCGAGCGGCCGCGTTTCGTGGCCGGCGCGCTAGGCCCGACGCCGCGCACGGCCAGCATCAGCCCCGACGTCAACGACCCCGGCGCGCGCAATGCGGACTTCGACCTGTTGCGCGAGGCCTATCACGAGCAGGCGTCGGGCCTGCTCGAAGGCGGCGCGGATCTCTTCTTGGTGGAGACGATCTTCGACACGCTGAACGCCAAGGCCGCGATCTTCGCGCTCGACGAGCTGATGGCCGCCACCGGCGAGCGGTTGCCGGTGATCGTGTCGGGCACCGTCACCGACGCCTCGGGCCGCATCTTGTCGGGGCAGACCGTGCAGGCCTTCTGGCATTCGGTGCGCCACGCGCGGCCGCTGGCCGTGGGCCTGAACTGCGCGCTGGGCGCCGCGCTGATGCGACCGTATATCGAGGAATTGGCCAAAGTGGCGGCCGACACCTGGATCAGCTGTTATCCCAACGCGGGCTTGCCCAACCCGATGAGCGAGACCGGCTTCGACGAAACGCCCGAGGTCACCGGCGTGCTGCTCGAAGAATTCGCTCGCGCCGGCTTTCTCAACATCGCCGGCGGCTGCTGCGGCACCACGCCCGCGCACATCCGCGAAATCGCGCGCCGGGTCGCTGCCTATCGGCCGCGCAGCCGGCGTGACCCGCTGTTCACGCCGCTGCTGGATGCAGCCTGAGCGCAGCGGCTACGACTTGCCGCTGCGGTTGCCCGGGAAGGCGTTGGTCGGCGGCGGCAGCGCGCGGTCGTCGAGCTTGTCGATCGCCACCGGGCCGGGCACGACGCGCAGCGTGACCGCCTCGTTCGGGGGCGGCGCCAGCACGACCACACGCAGCCCGACCACACCGCGGCTCACCAGGTAGCTGCGCATCGCGGCGCCGCGCGCCACGGGCCCGGGGGTGGCCACGTGCACCTTGGCGCTGGCCTGGCGTGCCAGCGATTGCGCCACCTTGTCCATCACCGCGCGCAGCGGTGCTTTGGGCGCCGAGGATTTGTCATCGAACGCATAGGTCAGCGGAACGTCGACGCGCATCGCGCCGTCGTCCTCGGCGACGATGGCCACCGGCGTGCCGTCGAACAGCTGCCTCATCCAGGTGACCTCGCCGGCCAGTACGTTGGGCGGCGGCTGCCCAGGCCGCGGCGTCGGCTCCGTCGGCGTTGCGGCCGACGTCGGGGCCGGTGGTTGCTTGGGCGCGACCCCGCAGCCGGCCAGCAGCGTGAGCCCGGCGAAGGTGGCAATGGCGAGGCGAAACATCATGCGGCTACCTGGCGGGCAGCCCTCGGCTTGGCGGCCGAGGCGCACGCGATGAGTGGGAGCAGCAGTGTCGCGCAAATTTGTAGAATCGACGCCTGTCCGAGGAGCGTTGCGACGGCGTCGTCGAGATGCCGCCAGGCTCGGACCACAGGCCCACGAGGCTTGGTGCAACGGCGCTCACCTCAGGCCTTGAGGCGCCGTGCGGTGAGCCGCCCGGCATCCGGGGCCACATTCAGAGGCCGTTGTCATGACCGACTCCCCAGCTGTTGCCCCGATCCAGCCGTTGCTGTTGTCGGGGCTCGAGCCGCTGACGTTGGACGAGCGTTCGCTGTTCGTCAACATCGGCGAGCGCACCAACGTCACCGGCTCCAAGGCGTTCGCGCGCATGGTGCTCGAAGGCCGCTATGAAGACGCGTTGAGCGTCGCGCGCCAGCAGGTCGAGAATGGCGCGCAGATCATCGACGTCAACATGGACGAGGCCATGCTCGACAGCAAGGCCGCGATGGTGCGCTTTCTGAACCTGATCGCCAGCGAGCCCGAGATCGCGCGCGTGCCGATCATGATCGACTCGTCGAAGTGGAGCGTGATCGAGGCGGGCCTGAAGTGCATCCAGGGCAAGGGCATCGTCAATTCGATCTCGCTGAAGGAAGGGCCCGAGGAATTCAAGCGCCAGGCCACGCTGATCCGCCGCTACGGCGCGGCCACCGTGGTGATGGCGTTCGACGAACAAGGCCAGGCCGACACGCTGGCGCGCAAGACGGCGATCTGCGAGCGCGCCTATCGCATCCTGGTCGACGAGGTGGGCTTTGCGCCGGAAGACATCATCTTCGACCCCAACATCTTCGCCATCGCCACCGGCATCGAGGAGCACGCCAACTACGCGGTGGACTTCATCGACGCCACGCGCTGGATCAAGGCCCACTTGCCCGGCGCCAAGGTGTCGGGCGGCGTCAGCAACGTCAGCTTCAGCTTCCGCGGCAACGAGCCGGTGCGCGAGGCGATCCACACGGTGTTCCTGTACCACGCGATCCGCGCCGGCATGGACATGGGCATCGTCAATGCCGGCATGATCGGTGTCTACGACGAGCTCGAGCCCGAGTTGCGCGAGCGCGTCGAGGACGTGGTGCTCAACCGCCGCGCCGATGCCACCGAGCGGCTGCTGGAAGTCGCCGAGCAGGTCAAGGGCGCGGCCAAGGACGAGGGCACGCAGCTGGCGTGGCGGCACGCCAGCGTCGATGAACGCCTGTCGCACGCGCTGGTGCATGGCATCAACGAGTTCATCGTCGAAGACACCGAGGCCTGCTGGCAGCGCGTGCGCGCCGAAGGGGGCCGGCCGCTGCACGTGATCGAGGGCCCGTTGATGGCCGGCATGAACGTGGTCGGTGACCTGTTCGGCCAGGGCAAGATGTTCCTGCCGCAGGTGGTGAAGAGCGCGCGGGTGATGAAGCAGGCGGTGGCCCACCTGCTGCCCTACATCGAGGCCGAAAAGCGCGCCATGGTGGACGCCGGCGGCGAGGCCAAGCCCAAAGGCAAGATCGTCATCGCCACCGTGAAGGGCGACGTGCACGACATCGGCAAGAACATCGTCACCGTCGTGCTCCAGTGCAACAACTTCGAAGTCATCAACATGGGCGTGATGGTGCCGTGCCAGGACATCCTGGCCAAGGCACGTGTCGAAGGCGCCGACATCATCGGGCTGTCGGGGCTGATCACGCCGAGCCTGGAGGAGATGCAGCACGTCGCAGCCGAGATGCAGCGCGACGACTGGTGCCGCGTCAAGAAGATTCCGCTGCTAATCGGTGGCGCCACCACCAGCCGCGTGCACACGGCGGTGAAGATCGCGCCGCACTACGAGGGCCCGGTGGTCTACGTGCCCGACGCGTCGCGCAGCGTCGGCGTGTGCGCCGACCTGCTGTCGGACCAGCGCGCAGCCAAGTTCATCAGCGACCTCACCGCCGACTACGAGCGGGTGCGCGCGCTGCACGCCGCCAAGAAGCCCGCGGTGCTGGTCACGCTGGCCGAGGCCCGCGCCAACAAGACGCCGATCGACTGGAGCGGCTACGTGCCACCGAATCCGAAGTTCATCGGCCGGCGCCTGTTTCGCAACCAGGACCTGGCCGAGATCGCGCCGTGCATCGATTGGGGTCCGTTCTTCCAAACCTGGGACCTGGCGGGCAAGTTTCCCGACATCCTGCGCGACGAGGTGGTCGGCGCCGAGGCCACCCGCGTGATGAGCGACGGCCGCCGCATGCTGCAGCGCTTGATCGAGGGCCGCTGGCTGACTGCGCACGGCGTAGTCGGCCTCTGGCCGGCCAACACGGTGGACGACGATTGCATCGAGTTGTACGCCGACGAATCACGCAGCCAGGTGCTGCTGCGCTGGTGGCCGCTGCGCATGCAGAGCGAGCGGCCGGTGATCGACGGCGTGCGCCGCCCCAACCGATGCCTGGCCGATTTCGTGGCGCCGCGTGGCGTGCGCGACGACTATGTGGGCCTGTTCGCGGTGACCGCCGGCGTCGGCGTCGACAAGAAGGAGCGGCAGTTCCTGGCCGACCACGACGACTACAGCGCGATCATGCTGAAGGCACTGGCCGACCGGCTGGCCGAAGCCTTCGCGGAGCGTTTGCACCAAAGGGTGCGCACCGACCTGTGGGGCTACGCCAGCGACGAGGCGCTCAGCAACGAACAACTGATCGCCGAGGCCTACCGGGGCATTCGCCCGGCGCCGGGCTACCCGGCTTGCCCCGATCACACGATCAAGCGCGCGATGTTCGAGTTGCTGCAGGCGCGCGACATCGGCATGGAGCTCACCGAGAGCCTGGCCATGGTGCCGGCGGCCAGCGTGTCGGGCTTCTACCTCGCGCATCCACAAGCCGCGTACTTCAACGTCGGGCGCATCGGCCGCGACCAGCTGCAGGCTTGGGCCGCCGCCCAATCGATCGAGCCGGCGCAGGCGCAGCGCGCACTGGCGTCGGTGCTGTAGCGCGGCCGCCTGCGCCCTCAGCGCTCGGGCAAGCCGCGGCGCAGCTGCATCGCTTCGGCCAAGCGGTCGTTGTGAATGGCCGCAGCCCCGGCGAGGTCGGCGATCGTGCGCGCCAGCTTGATCACGCGGTGCAGGCTGCGGCCCGACCAACCCAGCTGCGTCGCCGCGCGTTGCGCGAACTGAGTGGTTGTCGCGTCGAGCGCGCAATGCACGTCGATCTGCGCCGGCAGGAGGTCTGCGTTGACCGCGCCTTGGCGCCCGAGCTGCCGCTCGCGCGCCTGCGCGACCCGGGACGCCACCGCGGCCGATGCAGCGCCGTCGCCCTGCGACAGCATTTGCGCCGGCGCCGCCGCATGCACCTCGACCTGCATGTCGATGCGATCGAGCAGCGGGCCCGAGATGCGAGTCTGATAGCGCGCGATCTGGTCGGGCGTGCAGCGGCAACGGTGGCCGCTGCCGGCCGGCGCCCCGAGCCAACCGCAGGGGCATGGGTTCATCGCCGCGACCAGTTGGAAGCGTGCCGGAAACACGGCTTGCCGCGCCGCACGCGAGATGGTGATGCGCCCGCATTCGAGCGGTTCGCGCAGCGCCTCGAGACTGGCGCGCGCGAATTCGGGCAGCTCGTCGAGAAAGAGCACGCCCGCGTGTGCCAGCGAGATCTCGCCCGGCCGCGGCGGCGAGCCGCCGCCGACCAGCGCCACGGCGCTGGCCGTGTGGTGCGGCGCACGCACCGGCCGTCGACCCCAGGCCTTGGCGTCGAAGCTGCGCGCGGCCAAACCTTGCAAGGCCGCGCTCGCCAGTGCCTCGTCCTCGCTCATTGGCGGCAGCAAGCCGGGCAACCGTTGTGCCAGCATCGACTTGCCGCTGCCCGGCGGGCCGATCATCAACAGGCTGTGGCCGCCGGCTGCGGCGATTTCAAGCGCGCGCTTGGCAGCCGATTGGCCCTTGACGTCGCGCAGATCCGGCAGCAACTGCTCGCGCGCCAGCGTCATCGGTTCGGCCTTGGGCAACGCCGGCACGTCGTCGCCGGGCGCCATCGCCCGCACCACCTCCAGCAGGTGATCGGCTGAGCGCACGTCGAGCCCCGGGGCCAGCGCTGCTTCACGGGCGCTGACCGCAGGCAGCACGAGCACTTGCTGCGGACCTTGCCGGCGCAACGCCAGCGCCAACGCCAGCGCCCCCCGCACGGGCCTGAGTTCGCCGGCGAGCGACAACTCGCCGGCGAACTCGTGCCGCGCCAGGCGCGCAGCGTCGAGTTGACCGTCGGCGGCCAGGATGCCCAACGCGATATCGGCAAGTCGAAACGCCCCGACTCCTTGGGCAAGTCGGCCGGTGCCAGGCTCACGGTGATGCGCTTGTTGTGCGGGAATGCGAAGCCGCTGTTGGTCAGCGCAGCGCGCACGCGCTCGCGTGCCTCCTTGACCTCGGTGTCCGCCAGACCGACCAGTGTGAAACTGGGCAAGCCGTTGGCCAGGTGAACCTCGACCTGGACGGCGGGCGCATCCAGGCCATCCAGCGCCCGGCTGGCGATCGTCGCCAACGACATGCTCGGACCCACCTCCCTGTAGGTGATTGTGCGACACGCCTTGCCAGCGCTGCACTTGCGCGCAGTCCGCACCACGTCAGTGCACAACGCACCTGGTGAGCCGGTCGCCTGCGGCACAACGGTGCATGACTGACCTGCCAGGCATGGCACGGAAGCTGCAAACGCCCTGCGGCGATCCTTTGCAACCCGAAACGGAGAGAAGCTCATGAAGAAACCGATGCTCGCTGTCCTGCTTTGTGCCGCCACCGCGCTGTTCAGCGCAGCAGCACAAGCCGATGACGGCCTGAGCGCCAACGTGTCGTTGGTCAGCAAGTACAAGTTCCGCGGTCAGGATCAAAGCGATCCGACCAAGGACATGGTGCCGGCCCTGCAGGGTGGCTTCGACTATGCCCTGGGCAGTTTCTATGTGGGCAACTGGAACTCGGCGGTCGGGTTTCCCAATGGCACCGAGATGGATTTCTACGCGGGCTACAAGAACAAGGTGTCGGTGCTCGACTACGACGTTGGCATCCTGCAGTACTACTACCCGGGCAGCGTCTCGCACATCCTCAACGTGACCGAGCTCTACGGTCAGCTGGGTTGGGAATTCATCACCGCCAAGTACTCGCTGACCGTCTCCGATGACTACTTCGGGCTGATCGGCGGCAAGAAGACCGGCTACCTCGACGTGTCGGCCAACTACGAGGTCGTCAAGGGTCTGACGATCAATGCGCATGTCGGCCAGACCTTCCTGTCGGGCGACGCCAAGAGCGACCCCGCCAACCAGATCTTCGCCAACGGCACTTCCGGTCCGGTCAATTACACCGACTACAAGCTGGGCGTGACCTACGACATCGGCAAGGGCTTCACGGTCGGAGGCTGGGCGGTCGGAGCCAACAAGAAGAACATCTGGGGCGATGTCAACAAGAGCCGGCTGGTCGTTGCCCTCAGCAAAACGATGTAAGCAACGAGGACGCGGCGACGGTCCAGCCAGGACCGCTTTTCTCACACGAACCAGGAGGGTCTCATGAAGATGGTGACCGCGATCGTCAAGCCATTCAAGCTCGACGAGGTGCGCGAAGCGCTCAGCGCAATCGGCGTGCAAGGCGTTACGGTGACCGAGGTCAAGGGCTTCGGTCGGCAGAAGGGCCACACGGAGCTGTACCGCGGCGCCGAGTACGTGGTGGATTTCCTGCCCAAGGTGAAGATCGAGGCGGCCGTCGATGACGCCATCGTCGACCGTGTGATCGAGGCCGTCGAGGCCTCGGCTCGCACCGGCAAGATCGGCGACGGCAAGATCTTCGTCACGTCGCTCGAGCAAGTGGTCCGCATCCGAACCGGCGAAACCGGCAAGGATGCGCTCTGAATCGCACCCACTTCAAACCGAAGACTCCAATATGAGAAAGCTCATTGCTTCCCTCGCCCTCGGCCTCGCGCTGCTGGGCTCTACCGGCGTCGTGTCGGCCCAATCGACGGCCGCGTCCGCTCCCGCCGCTGCGGCGTCGGCGGCCGCGGTGCCTGCGGCCGACGCAGCGTCGGCTCCCGCTCCAGCGGCAGCCGCCTCGGCACCGACCGTCAACAAGGGAGACACCGCGTGGATGCTGGTGTCCACGGCGCTCGTCATCATGATGAGCATCCCGGGCCTGGCGCTGTTCTACGGGGGCCTGGTGCGCAGCAAGAACATGCTCTCGATGCTGATGCAGGTGATGGTCACCTTCTCGTTGATCGTGGTGCTGTGGTGCATTTACGGCTACAGCCTGGCGTTCAGTGAAGGCAACCAGTTCTTCGGCGGCTTCGACCGGTTGTTCATGAAGGGCCTGTTCGATCCCCTGAAGGGCGAGTTCACGCCGGGGGCCACCTTCAGCAAGGGTGTGGCGATTCCCGAGTTGGTGTTCGTTGCCTTCCAGGCCACGTTCGCGGCGATCACCTGCTGCCTGATCGTCGGCGCGTTCGCCGAGCGCATGAAGTTCAGCGCCGTGCTGCTGTTCATGGTGCTGTGGTTCACGTTCGCCTACGCGCCGATCGCGCACATGGTGTGGTTCTGGCCCGGCCCCGATGCCTATACCGCCAAGGAAGTGGTCGATGCCACCAACTTGAAGGGCGGCATGATCTGGCAATGGGGCGCGCTCGATTTCGCCGGTGGCACGGTGGTGCACATCAACTCAGCGGTCGCGGGCCTGGTTGGTGCCTTCCTGATAGGCAAGCGCGTCGGCTACGGCAAGGAGGCGATGGCGCCGCACAGCCTGCCGCTGACGATGGTCGGTGCGTCGTTGCTGTGGGTCGGCTGGTTCGGCTTCAATGCCGGCTCGGCGCTCGAAGCCAATGGCACCGCGGCGCTCGCCTTCATGAACACCTTCAGCGCGACGGCCGCTGCCGTGCTGGCGTGGAGCCTGGGCGAAACGCTGATGCGCGGCAAGGCGTCGATGTTGGGCGCCGCCTCGGGTGCGGTGGCCGGTCTGGTGGCGATCACGCCGGCAGCGGGCAACGTGGGGCTGATGGGTGCGCTGGTCGTGGGCTTCGTCGCCGGCTTCGCCTGCCTGTGGGGCGTCAACGGACTGAAGAAACTGCTCGGTGCCGACGACGCGCTCGACGTGTTCGGCGTGCACGGAGTCGGCGGCATCGTCGGCGCGTTGTTGACCGGCGTGTTCAATTCGCCCGCGCTCGGCGGCCCGAGCTTCGTCGGCGACTGGGTTACCGGCGAACTCGTCAAACCCGAGAACTACTCGATCGCGTCGCAGGTGTGGACGCAGTTCAAGGCGATCGTCGTCACCATCGTGTGGTCCGGTGTGGTGGCCTTCATCGCCTACAAGATCGTCGATCTGGTGATCGGTCTGCGGGTCAGCGAGGAAGAAGAGCGCGAGGGTCTGGACATCAGCGCGCACGGCGAAACCGCCTACAGCAAGTAACGACTCACCGTCAGACTGTCAGAGCGAGCTTGGGGCCGCCGCAAGGCGGCCCCTTTTTCTTTGCATGTCGGTCGGCGTCCAAGCCCGCGGAAGCGGGTCGGCAGTTCGAGCAGCCCTGCTGTGCGGGAAGGGCGGCCTAGAATTGGCGCCGCTCGCCCCAACTGTCCGCTTCCATGGTCCCTCACCTCGTCACCGCGCTCACCGGCCCGATCAACGAGCTCGAGCAGCGCGTGCTGGAGTCGATGCCGGCGATCGAGCGCTGGTTCCGGCTCGAATGGATGGAGCACACGCCGCCGTTCTACTGCTCGGTCGACCTGCGCAACGCGGGCTTCAAGCTGGCACCGGTGGACACCAATCTGTTCCCCGGCGGCTTCAACAACCTCACCCCTGCGATGCTGCCGCTGGCCGTGCAGGCTGCGATGGCGGCGATCGAGAAGATCTGCCCCGAGGCCAAGAACCTGCTGTTGATCCCCGAGAGCCACACGCGCAACACGTTCTACCTGACGAATCTGCAGCAGTTGATGCGCGTGTTCCACCAGGCCGGGCTCAACGTGCGGCTGGGCACACTCGACGACGACATCAAGGCGCCGACCAAAGTCGCGCTGCCCGACGGCGGCGAGCTGACGCTGGAGCCGCTGCAGCGCGTGCGCGGCCGCCTCGGCCTGAAGGACTTCGATCCCTGCACGATCCTGCTCAACAACGACCTTTCCGCCGGCGTCCCTAGGGTGCTGCAGAACTTGCATGAGCAGTACCTGCTGCCGCCGCTGCATGCCGGCTGGTCGGTGCGGCGCAAGAGCCGGCACTTCGACAGCTACGAAGAGGTGGCCAAGAAGTTCGCCAAGCTGCTGGGCATGGACCCGTGGCTGATCAACCCGATGCACCTGCATTGCGGGCAGGTCGATTTCACGGCCAGCGAAGGGCTCGATTGCGTTCGCGGCAACGTGGAGGCGCTGCTGACGAAGATCCGCCGCAAGTACAAGGAGTACGGCATCAACGAAAAGCCTTTCGTCGTGGTCAAGGCCGACAACGGCACCTACGGCATGGGCATCATGACCGTGCGCGACGTCAAGGACCTCGACGACGTCAGTCGCCGCACGCGCAACAAGATGAGCGTGGCCAAGGAGGGCCTGCCGATCACCGAAGTGATCATCCAGGAAGGCGTGCCCACTTACGAGCGCATGAACGACGCGGTCGCCGAGCCGGTGGTCTACATGATCGACCGCTACGTGGTGGGCGGTTTCTATCGTGTGCACGCCGAGCGCGGCATCGACGAGAACCTCAATGCACCGGGGTCGAGCTTCGTGCCGTTGGCCTTTGCCGAGAGCCACCATCTGCCGCGCGTCGGGGAGAAGCCCGGCGTCAGCGCGCCCAACCGGTTCTACATGTACGGCGTGGTGGGTCGCCTGGCGATGCTGGCGGCCAGCTACGAACTCGAGGCCACCGATCCCGAGGCCGAGACCGACGCCTGAGCCGGTCGGCATCATCGTCGTGCCGCAATCGCTAGCGAATGCACGCGTTGCCTGGCGAGGCGGAGCAACCCCGCGGGCTTGCGGGATGCCGCCCCGCAAAAGCCCGGGCGCACAATAGCCGCTTCGATTCGAAGGCCCGCGCTCGAAACGGGCCTAGCGCTTGAGCAAGGCTTCCCCCCAACGCAGCCCCGGTGCCGTCGCCGCCCTGACGCTGTCGGCGCTCGGCGTCGTCTACGGCGACATCGGCACCAGCCCGCTGTACACGCTGCAACTGATCTTCGAAGGCGGTCACGTGCCGGTGACGGCCGACAACGTGCTGGGCGTGCTGTCGTTGATCTTCTGGACGATGACCATCGTCGTCTCGATCAAGTACGTGCTGTTGATCCTGCGCGCCGACAACCATGGCGAGGGTGGGTTGATCGCGATGCTTGCGCTGGCCACCACGGCGGTGAGAGACCGGCCGCCGCTGCGCCGCGCGCTGATGGTGGTCGGGCTTTTCGGCACGGCCATCTTCTATGGCGACGGCGTGATCACGCCGGCCATCACCGTGCTCGGGGCGATGGATGGGCTCGGCGTCATCGCGCCGGCGCTGCACGACTGGGTGGTGCCGCTGGCGCTGGCGGTCATCGTCATGCTGTTCGCGCTGCAGCGGCTGGGCACCGGCAGCATCGGCAAGGCATTCGGGCCGATCACGCTCGTATGGTTCATCGCCTTGACGCTGCTCGGGCTGCCGCACATCATGGCCAGACCCGAGGTGCTGCAAGCGCTGAATCCGGTGCTGGCGATCGGTTTTTTTGCCCAGCACAAGGTGGTGGCCTTCGTGATGCTGGGCGCGGTGGTGTTGTGCGTCACCGGCGGCGAGGCGTTGTACGCGGACATGGGCCACTTCGGCAAGCTGCCGATCCGCATCGCGTGGTACGGCCTCGTGATGCCCGCGCTGGTGATCAACTACTTCGGGCAAGGCGCGCTGCTGCTGGTCAGGCCCGACGCGGTGACCAACCCGTTTTACCTGATGGCGCCATCGTGGGCGCAGCTGCCCCTGCTGTTGCTGGCCACGCTGGCCGCGGTGATCGCGTCGCAGGCGCTGATCTCGGCGGCGTTCTCGGTCACCAAGCAGGCGATCCAGCTCGGCCTGCTGCCGCGCATGGTGATCCGCCACACCTCGGTGCGCGACACCGGGCAGATCTACGTGCCGTTCGTCAACTGGGGCCTGTTCATGTTCATCGTGCTGGCGGTGGTGATGTTCAAGTCGTCGGCCGCCCTCGGCTCGGCCTACGGCATCGCGGTGACGCTGGACATGACGATCACCACCGTGATGACCTTCTTCGTCGTCCGCTACGGCTGGCAATACCCGCTGATGTTGTGCCTTCCGGCCACCGGCTTTTTCTTCCTGGTCGACATCACGTTCTTCTTCTCCAACATGCTCAAGCTGCTGGCCGGCGGCTGGTTCCCGATCGTCATCGGCATCGGCATGTTCACGCTGATGCTGACTTGGAAGCAGGGCCGCAAACTGGTGAGCGATCGGCTGCGCGACGACGCCATCGAGCTGAAGGGTTTTCTCGATGCCGTGTTCGTCAGCCCGCCGACGCGGGTGCCCGGCACCGCGGTGTTTCTGGTCGCCGAGTCGGGGTTGACCCCCAACGCGCTGATGCACAACCTCAAGCACAACAAGGTGCTGCACGAGCACAACGTGTTCGTCACCGTCAAACACCACGAGGTGCCGTGGATCGGATTCGATCGCCGGCTGAGCGTCGAGGCGCTCGGCCATGATTGCTGGCAGGTCACGCTGAACTTCGGATTCAAGAACGACCCCGACGTGCCCGAGGCGCTCGAGTTGCTGGCCGACCGCGGCATCCCGCTGCCCGAGATGGACACCAGCTATTTCTTGAGCCGCGACATCGTGATGCCGTCGCTCGGCAAGGGCATGGCGCTGTGGCGCGAAAAACTCTTTGCCAGCATGCACCGCAACGCAGCCGCGGCGGCCGACTTTCTGAACCTGCCGAGCAATCGCATCGTCGAGCTCGGCGCGAAAGTCGAGATTTGATGTCGACCCCTGCGCTCGCTGCGTTCGCTGCCCCCCGAGGGGACGCAGCGCGCTCGGGGCGGCCGGGCGCGGGCTGACTCGCGGCCCTGTGCGCAGTGCGGCCTGCGATGTTGCACTACGATCGCCGCCCATGAGCCTGCTCTTCGTGGCCGACCCGCTGGAGTCGTTCAAGACCTACAAGGACACCACCTTCGCGATGATGCGCGAGGCCGCGAGCAGGGGGCATGCCCTGTGGGCCTGCGAACCGGCGGATCTGGTCTGGCGCCGCGGCGCCCGAGTCGTCGCCCGCCGGGCGCGCGCCATCACGCTGACCGGCAACGACGAGCGCTGGTTCGACGTGGTGACCGAGCGCGAGCTGGCGCTGGCCGACACGCGCGGCGTGCTGATGCGCAAGGATCCGCCGTTCGACTCCGAATACTTCTATGCCACCCACCTGTTGCAACAGGCCGAACGCGAGGGTGCGCGGGTGTTCAACAAACCCGCCGCGTTGCGCGACCACCCGGAGAAGCTGGCGATCCTGGAGTTCCCGCAGTGGATCGCGCCGACACTGGTCACACGCAGCGAGCAGGCGGTGCGCGCGTTCCATGCCGAGCACGGCGAGATCATCATCAAGCCGCTCGACGGCATGGGTGGCATGGGCATCTTCCGCGTCGGTACCGACGGCATGAACCTCGGTGCCATCGTCGAGACCATCGGCGGTCACGGCACGACCACGGTGATGGTGCAACGTTTCCTGCCCGAGATCGTGCACGGCGACAAGCGCATCCTGTTGATCGACGGCGAGCCAGTGCCTTTTTGCCTGGCGCGCATTCCGCAGGGCGGCGAGGTGCGCGGCAACCTCGCGGTGGGCGGCAAAGGCGTCGCACAACCGCTGAGCGAGCGCGACCGCGAGATCGCCAGCTCGCTCGGCGCGGTGCTGCGCACGCGCGGCCTGCTGCTGGTGGGCCTCGACGTGATCGGCGACAGCCTCACCGAGATCAACGTCACCAGTCCCACCTGCTTCCAGGAGATCGCGCAGCAGACGGGGTTCGACGTCGCCCGCATGTTCATCGACGCGCTCGAGCGCAAGTTGGCCTCGTGACCCAGGCGAACGCGCCGACGCCTCCTGCGTGGCGGAGCGCGGCGTTCCAGGCCACGCTGGATGCGGTGCTGCGTACGCCGCGGCTCACGCTGGAGCCTCTGGCCCAGCGCCACGCCGATGAGTTGTGGCAGCCGCTGGCCGACCCCCGCCTGTACACCTACATTCCGCAGGATCCCCCGGCGTCGCTGGCCGCATTGCGCGAGCGCTTCGTGTTGCTGAGCACCCGCCGTTCGCCCGTCGGCGACCAACTCTGGCTGAACTGGGTGCTGCGCACCACGCACGACGGCCAATGCCGCGGTCGTGTGCAGGCCACCGTCAACACGGATGCTCGGGCGTGGATCGCCTACGAGGTGTTCCCGCCGCACTGGGGCCGTGGCTATGCCAGCGAGGGATGCCGTCGCATGATCGAGTGGCTTATCGACACGCTCGGCGTGCGACAGCTGGCGGCCGAAGTCGATTCGCAGAACAGCGCGTCATTGCGCTTGCTCGATCGCCTGGGGTTTCAGCGCGTCTCGTTGCGCGAGGCGGCCGATGAATTCAAAGGCCGCGTCAGCGACGAGTGGACACTGCGCCTGGATGCCGAGTCGTTCGAACGAGATCGAGCGCTACAGCCGCCGCCTGCCGGCACGCCGGCAGCAGGTGAGCGGTGACGCAACAGATTCCCCGGCGCGCGCTGGTGCTGCTCGCGATCCTGACGCTGGTGTGGGGCACCAACTGGCCGCTGTTCCCGCTGGCCACTCGCGAAGTCTCGGTGTGGACCTTTCGCGCCGTCTCGGTGTTCGTGGCCGGCTCCGCGTTGCTGGCCGCGGCAAGGCTGCGCGGCCAGTCGCTTGCCATCGAGCGGCGACACTGGCGCATCATCGTCGTCGCGACGTTCTTCTATCTGGTGGTGTGGAACATCGCCAGCACCTATTCGGCGCTGCTGATTCCATCGGGCCAGTCGGCGGTCCTGGGCTTCACGATGCCGCTGTGGTCGGCGTTGATCGCCTGGGGCGTGTTGGGCCAACGACTGGGCGGGCGCCTCGTGCTGGCGATCGCCCTCGGCGCGGCGGCGGTCGCGTTGTTGATGTGGAAGAGTTTCGCTGCCTATGCGCAAGCGCCGCTCGGCCTCGCGCTGGGCCTCCTGGCTGGCATCGGCTGGGCCATCGGCACGCTGATCCTGCAGCGCGGGCGGGTCGACGTGCCGGCCACCGTGCTCACCGGCTGGCAGCTGCTGCTCACCGCCGTGCCGACCACGCTGGGCGCGCTGATCTTCGGTGATCACCAATGGTTCGTGCCGTCGTGGCCATCGGTGCTGCTGATCGCCTACATCGCGCTGGTGCCGATGTGCATCGGCAATCTGTGCTGGTTCTCGATCGTCGGCCTGTTGCCTGCGCACGTGGCGGGTCTGTCGTCGATCCTGGTGCCGGTGGTCGCGATGGTGGCGGGCGCGCTGATGCACGCAGAGCCGTTGGGCCCGGTGCAGTGGCTGGCGATGGCCTGCAGTGCGGCCGCGCTGTCGCTGGCGATGTTCAAGCCGGCGCCGCGCGCACTGGCGAGAGAATCCTGAGCGATCAACCGCGCGCGGCGCGCCCGCGCAGCCAGCCGTCGGGCGACGCCGCCGACGGGTGCATGCGGCTGACGATCAAGCCACCTTGCAGGTACAACGCGTTGAGCAATCGCATCGCGCGTTCACGATCGAGCCCGGGCCAATCGGCCATTTCGCGCAGATTGCAAGTGCGCCGGCGCAGGCGATCGACCGCCACGCCGAGGATGCTGGGCATCTCCAGGCCGCGCAGATTGACGCCGGGCGCGACGCGGTAGGCGGCCGTGCCGTCGATCTCGGGCAGCAGCCGCTCGCGGGCGCCGCGCAACGCCATCTCCCACAGCAGCGGCGCTAGCGGCGAATACATCTGCGATTCGCCGACCAGCGAGGCGTCGCGGTGCCCCGGCGCGCGCAGCATGGCGGGCTCGACCTGCATCACCTGCAGCTCGTTCAACCGGCACGACAGGAACTGCGGCATCGCCATCGGGCAGTGCACCAGATGCTCGGCCGGGAACAGCGTCAGCGGCACCACGCGGTCGGTCCACTGCAAATTGACCGTCAGCGGATAGGCATGGCGCAGACAGGCGGCCAGCACATCGAGCAGTTCGCTCTGGCGGCCGTTGCGCTCGAAACGCTCGAGGTCCTGCATCAGTGATGGACTGAGCGAGCTCAACCGTGTCGAGGTCGCATCGACGCTGCCCACGCGCACCAGATCGTCGAGGTAGCGTTGGAACGCACTCACCCGCATCAGGTCGGGCTCGCCGAGGGGCAGGGTGGACTGGAACATGGGCCGCTGAATCCGAATGTTACTAGTTCGGCGAGGCCTTCGGCCAGCGCTGTGCGCCGGCCGATTCCTGGCGCAGCGCGTCGCGCGCCCTTTCGAAGGCGCGCCAGAAGCGCGCGTCGTGCGCGCTGGCGAAATTCACGCGCATCAAATGGCTCACCCGCGACGGCACGTGGAACAGGCGGCCCGGCGCAACCAGCCAACCTTCGGCTGCCATGCGCACCGCCAGCGGCCCGGTGTCGACGCCGGCGTCGACCCAACCGAACAAGCCTTGCGGTTCGGCGGCCAGCCGACAGCCGGCCTCCTGCGCCAGCCGCACCACCCGCGTCCGTGCCGCCGCCAGCCGCGTCGACACCCGCTCGGCGTGGCGCCGCAGCAGCCCTTGATCGAGACACCAGGCCACCGCGCGCTCCAGCAGCGCCGGTGTGGTCAACGAACTCAAGAGCTTGGTGTCGACGATGCGATCGACCAGCGCAGGCGGCGCCGCCAGTGCACCGACTCGCCAGTTGGGCACCAGGATCTTGGAGAACCCGGTGACGTAGATCGTGCGCCGCAGCCCGTCGAGCGCGGCCAGCCGCGGTGCATGCGCGGGCGCCAGCCAGGCGTAGGTGTCGTCTTCCACCAGGATCAGGTCGTGCGCCTCGGCCAGTTGCAGCACCTGGTGCGCGGCCGCCAGCGACAACATCGCGCCGGTGGGGTTGTGCAGCACCGACACCGTCACGTACAGGCGCGGGCGGTGCGCGTCGATCAAGCGGCGCATCACGTCGAGATCGGGCCCCGCCGCGCCGCGGGGTACCGGCAACAGATGCATGCCCATGCCGGTGAGCCGCGCGTGCTCCACCGCCCAGCCCGGGTCGTCGACCAGCACGGCGTCGCCGGGCTTGAGCAGCGCCCGCGCAACGATGTCCAGCGCGTGCGTGGCGCCCACCGAGGTGACGATCTGCGCGCTCCCGCATGCGATGCCCAGTTCATTGGACAAGCGCCGGGCCAGCGCCTCGCGCAGCGCCGGGTCGCCGGCCGGCTCGCCATAACGCAATGCGTCGTCGCCGTCGGCCATCGCGCGGCGCAGCGCGCGCTGCAGCAACGCCGGGTCGAGCCAGGTCTCGGGCAGCGTGCCCAGGCCGGGGCCGGGCAACGAGGCGCGCGTGCGGAACATCGCGCGGATCAGCGCAGCGGCATCCACCGGTGCGGGCAGCGCAAGATTCGGCTCGTGGTGGCGCGGTGCCGCAGGCGCCAGCGTCGATGGCCGCACGAAGAAACCGCGTTGGCGGCGTGCCTCGATCAGCCCCTGGGCCTGCAGGCGGTCGTACGCCGCCACCACGGTGCTCGGGCTGACGCTGTGCGCGCGTGCGCAATCGCGCACCGATGGCAGCCGCGCGCCGGGCTGCAACTGGCGCTGGCCGATGCGCTGCGCATAGTGCGCGGCCAGGCGATCGCCGAGCGTGCCATGCCCACCCGCGGCGATCGCCGCGGTGCCGTCATCCCTATGCTGTGTGGCTCGGTCCATCGATACAGATGAGCAATCTGTGCCGTGAAGTGTACTGAATCTGTACCGCTGATGTGCCTAGACTGCACCGATGAACACCGCCAGCGCCACCGCCGCCCACCCGCTCGCCTCGCGCATCGGGCCCGGCCCGGCGGCCGACCTGCGGCGCGGTTATCTGTACGGCCTGATCGGGGTGGCGCTGTTCGCGCTGACGATTCCGATGACGCGACTGGCCAGCGGCAGCGCCGGGGCGCCGCAGCTGTCGCCCTGGTTCGTGGCATTCGGGCGTGCGGCGCTCGCCGGCGTGCTGGCCGTGCTGTACCTGCTGGCCGTCCGCGCGCGATGGCCGAGTGCCGCGCAGTGGCGAGGCCTCGCACTCACCGCGGCCGGCGTCGTCTTCGGCTTTCCGCTCTTCATGGGACTGGCGGTCGTGCGGGTCGATGCGGTGCACGCGTCGGTGGTCACCGGTGTCATGCCGCTGGCCACTGCGGCGCTGGGGGCGCGGCTGCTCAAGCAGCGGCAGCGGCCGGTGTTCTGGCTGCTCGCGTGGACGGGCTTGGCGCTGGTGGTCGCCTTCGCCTGGTGGCGCGGCGGCGCGGGCCTGCGGTTCGCCGACGCCTTGCTTGCGCTCGCCCTGCTGCTCGGCGCGATGGGCTATGTGTCGGGCGCCAGGCTGTCGACCACGATGCGGCCCGAGCACGTGATCTCGTGGGTGCTGGTGTTGGCGTTGCCGATCACGCTGCCGGCGTCGTGGTCGACGTGGCCGCATGCACCGGTGGCGCCCGCGCCGTGGCTGGGCTTTGCCTATGTCTCGCTGTTTTCGATGTGGCTAGGTTTTTTCGCGTGGTACCGTGCGTTGGCGCTGGGCGGTACCGTGCGCATCAGTCAAGTGCAGCTGTTGCAGCCGTTCCTGTCGATCCTGGCCGCGGTGCCGATCCTCGGCGAAACCATCGACGCGGCCACCTGTTTGTTCCTGCTCGCCGTGATGGGCGTGGTGTTCGCATCGCGCCGCGTCACACCACCGGCTCCGATCAAAGGAAACCACCCATGAGTGCCTGGCAACTGGCGCGCCGCACCGCGCGCATGAATCCGTCGATCATTCGCGAAATCCTCAAACTCACCGAGCGGCCGGGCGTGCGCTCGATGGCAGGAGGTCTGCCCTCGGCCGACACGTTTCCGGTGCAGGCGATTGCCGCGGCCTGCGACAAGGTGTTGCGCGACACGCCGCGCGAGGCGCTGCAATACGCCGCCAGTGAAGGCTACGCGCCGCTGCGCGAATGGGTCGCTCAGCATCTGGTCACGCAGGGCCTGGCGGTCACACCCGACCAGGTGCTGATCACCACCGGCTCCCAGCAGGGGCTCGACCTCGCCGGCAAGGTGCTGATCGACGCCGGTGCGCCGGTGGCCGTGGAGACACCGACCTACCTGGGCGCGCTGCAGGCTTTCACGACGTACGAGCCGAGTTTCGTTTCGCTGGAGGGCGACGACGACGGCCCGCTGCCGGAGTCGTTCGGCGTGTTGGCCAGGCGCGCGCCGGGCACACGATTCGCATACCTGCTGCCGAACTTCCAGAACCCGACCGGCCGCGTGATCCCGCGCGCGCGCCGCGAGGCGCTGGTGCTGGCCGCGCGTGCGGCCGCTGTGCCGATCGTCGAGGACAACCCCTATGGGGACCTCTGGTTCGACCAGGCGCCGCCGCCGGCGATGGCGTCGTGGTGGCCGCAGGGCAGCATGTACCTCGGCTCGTTTTCCAAGGTGCTGACGCCGGGCTTTCGTCTCGGCTACATCGTGGCACCCGCCGAGTTGATGCCCAAGTTGCTGCAGGCCAAGCAGGCGTCGGATCTGCACACGCCGGGCTTCAACCAGCGTGTGGTGCACGAAGTGGTGCGCAACGGCTTTCTCGACCAGCACGTGCCGACGATCCGCGCGCGCTATCGCGCGCAGCGTGATGCGATGGAGGCGGCGCTGCGCCGCCACATGCCGGCGGGTACCGCTTGGCGCGCGCCGCAGGGCGGCATGTTCTTCTGGCTGCGCTTGCCCGCCGGCCTCGATGCGATGCAACTGCTCGAGCATGCGGTGGCCGCGGGCGTGGCCTTCGTGCCTGGCGCGCCGTTCTACGCGCAGGCGCCCGATGTGCGCACGATGCGACTGAGCTTCGTCACCTTGAGCCCCGCCGACATCGCGCAAGGCATCGGCTCGCTCGGCCGTGTGTTGCACGAGGCGTTGCACGCGACGCCCGTCGCCGCGCCATGACGCCGGCACTGGCCGACCTGCGTGCGGCGGCGGCCGCGGTGCGCGCGCACGTGGCGCCGACGCCGCAGCACGAGTGGCCGCTGCTGCGCGAGCGCTGCAGCCTGCAGCTGTGGGTCAAGCACGAGAACCACACGCCGGTGGGCGCGTTCAAGGTGCGCGGCGGCATCGTGTACTTCGAGCGCCTGCTGGCCGCCGGCGCACGGCCGACCGGCGTGGTCAGCGCAACCCGCGGCAACCATGGGCAATCGATCGCCATGGCCGCGCGTCGACACGGGTTGCCGGCGACGATCGTCGTGCCGCACGGCAACAGCCGCGAGAAGAACGCGGCGATGCGAGCGCTCGGCGCGACGCTGATCGAATACGGCGACGACTTTCAAGCGGCCCGCGAGCGCGCGCAGGCACTGGCCGACGAGAACGGCTGGCACATGGTGCCGTCGTTCCACCCCGACCTGGTGGCCGGGGTGGCGAGCTATGCGCTCGAACTGTTCGACGCCGTGCGTCGGCTCGACGCGGTGCTGGTGCCCATCGGCATGGGGTCGGGTGCCTGCGGTGTGATCGCCGCGCGCGACGCGCTGGGGTTGGACACCGAGGTCATCGGCGTCGTCTCCGATGGGGCTCCGGCCTATGCCTTGTCGCTCGAGTCCGGCCGGGTGATCACGCACGAGGTCACCACTCATCTGGCCGACGGCATGGCCTGTCGCACACCCGACCCGACGGCGCTCGACATCCTCAAGCGCGGCCTGTCGCAAGTGGTGCGGGTCAGCGACGCCGACGTCGCCGCCGCCATGCGCACGTTATTCGAGTGCACCCATCAGGTCGCCGAAGGCGCGGGCGCCGCCGCATTGGCCGCAGCGATGCACCTGCCGCGTCTGCGCGGGCGCCGCATCGCGATCATTCTGAGTGGCGGCAACGCCGACCGCGACGTCTACGCACGAGTCCTGCAGGAGCAATGAGATGGCCCAGACGCGGCGCTTTTCCCAGCTCGACGTGTTCACCGCGGTGCCGCTGCTCGGCAACCCGCTGGCGGTGGTGCATGACGCCGGCGGTCTGAGCGACGATCAAATGGCCGCGCTGGCGCGCTGGACCCATTTGTCGGAGACGGCCTTCCTGTTGCCGCCGACCAATCCCGAGGCGGACTACCGCGTGCGCATCTTCACGCCCGAGCGCGAACTGCCGTTCGCGGGGCACCCCACGCTGGGTAGCTGCCACGCCTGGCTGGCCGCCGGCGGCGCGGCGCGGCGCGATGGTGAAGTGATGCAGGAATGCGGCGCCGGCCTGGTGCGCATCCGCCGCGACGGCGCACGGCTGGCGTTTGCCGCACCGCCGTTGCGGCGCAGCGGGCCGCTCGAACCCGAGCTGCTCGAGCGCATCGAACGCGGGCTCGCGCTGTCACGCGGCGAGGTGCTCGATCACCAGTGGGTCGACAACGGCCCCGGTTGGTGTGCGGTGCGCCTGGCTTCAGCCGAACGGGCGCTGCAGCTCAAGGCCGACTATGCCGTGCTGCGCGGCTTGAGCCTGGGCGTCGTGGCGCCGCATGCCGCGGGCACCAGCGACGCGCAGTTTGAGGTGCGCGCGCTGATCGGCCAGGGGCCGGGCTATGAGGACCCGGTCACCGGCAGCCTCAACGCCAGCCTTGCGCAGTGGCTGATCGGCTCGGGCGTGGCCCCGCCACAGTACGTGGCCGCGCAAGGCGCTGTGTTGCGGCGCGCCGGGCGCGTGCAGGTACGCCAGCTCGGCGCCGACATCTGGATCGGCGGCGACGTCTGCGCCGTGGTCGCCGGTACAGTGGCGTTGTGAACGCCGCACGGCCGCTCCGAAGGTGCTCGTTCCCCCTCGGGGGGACGGCCCGCAGGGCCAAGGGGGCCTCATGAACGCCCGCATCGACCACCTCGTCGTCGTCGCCGACACGCTCGAACAAGGCTCGCGTTGGTGCGAGTCCACGCTCGGCGCAACGCCGGTCGCCGGCGGCCGTCATGCGCTGATGGGCACGCACAACCGCTTGCTGGCGATCGGCAGCGACCGATTCCCCGACAGCTACCTCGAGATCATCGCCGTCGACCCCGACGCGCCGCCGCCGAACCGGCCGCGCTGGTTTGGGATGGACGATCCGGCCTTGCGCGAGGCCGCGCGCGCCACGCCGCGCCTGGTGCATGCAGCGGCACGCACGGCGATGATCGAGATGGTGCGTTGGGGTCTGATCAATTGCGGCCTCAATCCCGGCGCACCGATCGCGGCGCAGCGCGACACGGCGGCCGGGCTCTTGAAGTGGCGCATCACGGTGCGCGACGACGGCCTCACCGAGTGTGCGGGTGCACTGCCCACGCTGATCGAATGGGCAGGACCGCATCCGTGCGACCGCTTGCCGAAGTCGCCGGTGGCGCTGCGCGAGTTGACGCTGCGCGGTCTGCCGGCGCAAGCGCTCGATGTGCTGAAGCTGCCCGCGGTGAAGACGCCGCCGCGCACGGGCGTGGCCACGCGCGAGCCGGCGCTGAGCGCCACGTTCGAGACACCGCAGGGTTCGCTGACGCTGGACTCCTGGACCTGATGAGCTCCGAGCGTCTCCCATCGAGGATGCAATGACCGAAGAATTGTTTCGCGACGACGCCTCGCTGCGTGAATGCCAGGCGCGGATCACGGTCGTGGATGCCGGCGGCATCCAACTCGACCGCACCGTGTTCTACCCGCAAGGAGGCGGGCAAGCGGGGGACGCCGGCGTGTTGCGCCTGTCCGATGCCCGGCAGCTGCGCATCGTCGACACGCGCAAGGGCGCGCTGGCCGGCGAGATCCTTCACGTGCCGGCGCCCGACGCCGACCTGTCTGCGCTGCAGATCGGCGCGATGGTCACGGCGCACATCGACTGGCGGCGCCGGCATCGCCACATGCGCTTTCACACCGCGACGCATCTGCTGTGCGCGCTGGTGCCGCATCCGGTCGATGGCTGCTCGATCACCGCCGACTACGCGCGACTGGACTTCCACATGGTCGAGCCGCTCGACAAGGAGGCCCTGACGCAAGGTCTGGCCCGCCTGGTGGCCGAGGCGCACGCAGTGAGCCAGCGCTGGATCAGCGAGGCCGAGCTCGACGCCAACCCGGGACTGGTGCGCAGCATGAGCGTGCAGCCGCCGCGCGGCCAGGGCCGCGTTCGCGTGATGCAGATCGAAGGCGTCGACCTTCAGCCGTGCGGTGGCACCCACGTGGCCAACACTGCGGAGATCGGCCCGGTGGTGGTCACGAAGATCGAGAAGAAATCGGCCAAGACCCGCAGGGTCGTGCTCGCCTTCGCCGAGCCAGCTGCAGGCTGAGGGCTGTCTTCTTCCGATGCGAGCGCAATCGCGCAGCGATGCGAAGCGCCGGCCCGCGCATGCCGGCACCAGAAGAAGGCCGCCCGGCACGGGCCGCCGCGTGACCTCAGTCCTTGTCGCCCTCGAAGCTGACGTTCAGCCCGATCTCGTCGCCCATCGCGGGGATGCCGTACTTCATGCCGAAGTCTGAGCGCTTGATCTTGCCCACCGCGTTGCCGCCACAGCGGTCCTTCTTGGTGAAGGGATGCTGACCGCACTTGAAGCGCTCGAAGGTCAGCGTCACCGGCTTGGTCACGCCGAGGAGCGTGAAGTTGCCTTCCACCGACGAGGGCAGGTCACCGCTGAAGTTGACTTTGGTCGACTTGAAGCTCATCTGCGGAAACTCCGCCGCGTTGAAGAAGTCGGCGCTCTTCAGGTGATCGTCGCGCGACTGCGCACGGCTGCCCTTGACGCTGTCGCCGGTGCTGATCGACGCGGTGGCGATGGCCAGCTCGACCGATCCCGTCTTGGCTTGCTTGTCGATCGCGAACTTGCCGGTCATGCGGTCGAAACGGCCGTGCACCTCGGACAGCCCGAAGTGTTCGACCCAGAAATTGGGGAACGCGTGCAGCGGGTCGATGGTGTAGGTCTCGGGCGCGGCGTGAGCGGCCAGCGGGGGGATGGCCAGCGCCATCATCAGCAATCGGGTCTTCATCGGTCAGGTCCTTCCTTGGGGGTCACCCTGTGGGTTGAGAAGCGGCGCGCGCGGCGATCCACACCGCCGCCACGAACAACGCTGCCGTGACCATGGCCAGGCCGGTGGCAGCGAACATGCGCGGTCGCAGCGCCGCAGAGCGCCATGGATGGAACAGTGCGGCCAGCGGTACCAACGCGAGCAGCGGCAACACGAACCACTGCAATTGCGCCAACAGCACGCTCGCGGCACCGAACAGCGCCGGCCCGACTGCGAGCGGCAGCGTCCCGGTGAAGCCCGGTGCACGCGGCCGATTCACGCCGAACTGCAACAGCATCAACGCGCCGGCACCCGCTGCCATGGCCACGCCGCCGATGAAGTAGCCGATCGATGCCGACAGCAGCGCCGCCACACCGATGCCAAGCCCGGCGGCGACGCCCGCGGCGCCCGCGGCCACGCCGTCGTCGCGCGCACGCAGCATCAAGGCCGCGAAGCCGGCGACGAACAGGAACAGTCCGAGCGCCATCGCGGCGCGCTCGGTCCAATCGTGCTGTGCGAGCAGCGAAGCGAACACCCACCAGGTGGCCAAACCGCAGGCGGCGCTCAGCACCGGCACGGTCCAACGTGTGGTCCGCGCAATGTGGTCGAGTACGACACCGAGCAATGGGGCCAGCCAGATCAGCAGCGTCACCTTGCGGCCCGCGCTCAACGGCTGCAGGCTCCAGCCCACGCTCAATCCCACCGCGGTGGCATAGGCAGCGACCACGCCGAGCCATGCCAGCCGAGTGCGCCACAGCGCCGCGGCCACGGCCAACGCGATCAGCAGCGGCGCGATGCCGGCTTGAATGGCCGGGTGTTGCAGCAATTCATCCATCGAGTGTTCGCGCTGCCGCCTGTCTGGCTGCAGCGAGCGACGCGCATCATCGGGTCGCGCAGTCGAACCGCCGTTCGCGCCGCCTGTCGAGACCGTTCAAAGCGGTTGACGCCAGACCTCTCGGGCCCACGACGCCGCGTGCGCCCGGGCCCGCACCTGCAACCGCACCGCGGTGTCAGTTGGCGCTGTACTTCTCGGTGCGATAGTCGTCGTGGCAGGCCTTGCATGACCCGCCCAGAGGACCCAGGGCCGCCTTGATGGTGTCCAGGCTGCCGCTCTTGGCCGCGGCTTCGAACTTTTCGGCCTCGGCCATCATCTTGGTCTGCAGATCCTTGAACTTGGCCGCGTCCTTCCAGATATCGGGCTTGGCGCGGGTGGGCAGGCCCTTGTCGGTGCCTTCGCCGAACGCCACCCAAGGCAGCTTGGACATCGTCAGCACGATCGCGGCGTTGTCGGCAGCCGTCTTGGCGTCGAACGGAACCCTGCCTTGCACCATCGCGCCGACGCGGCCCAGGTGGTTGGCCATCACCGTCATCGCGCTTTGTCGGTATTTGATGGCGTCCTCGGGTTTTTGAAATTGCGCGGCGGCGCTCAGGCTGGTCAGCGCGGCAGCCCCGGCAATGACGGTCACGACGAGACGTTTCATGCAGTTTCCTCCAGCGTGCGGTCGGTTGAAGATCCAGACTTCGGCCTGCCCCAGCAGGCGCGGCGGACGGCGAGTGTACGTGCCATCTCGGCCGGACATTCCCGGCTCGGTGAATCCACCGACCCGCTGTTGGGGTTTGCACCCGGCTTGGCCTGCGCTTCCGCTATCGTTGCACCCGTGGCCTGCCGTACAGTCAATGCGCTGCCACTGGAGAACGACCGGATGAGCGATCACAACGCCCCCACGCCGATGGCCTTGAGCGTGGTGCGCGTGTGGGATCTGCCGACCCGGCTGTTCCATTGGCTGTTGGCGGCTGCGGTGGTCTCCCAGGTGATCACCGGCACCATCGGCGGCGCCGCGATGACTTGGCACTTTCGTGGCGGCTACTGCGTGTTCACGCTGATCGTGTTCCGCATCGTGTGGGGCCTGGTCGGCGGCCATTGGTCGCGCTTTGCGAACTTCCTCTACGGCCCGGCGAGCGTGCTGCGCTACATGCGCGGCCAGCCGCTGAGCGGCGACCTCTTTCACGTCGGGCACAACCCGCTTGGCAGCGCCTCGGTGTTCGCGATGCTGGCCATGCTCGCCATTCAAGTGGCCACCGGCCTGGTGGCCGACGACGAGATCGCCAACGTCGGCCCGCTGAATCGCTATGTCTCCAATGCCTTCGGGCTCGGCATGACGGCCTGGCACAAGGGGCCCGGCATCGCGCTGATCCTGGCGCTGGTGATCCTGCACGTCGCAGCGATCGTGTTCTACACCTGGCGCAAGGGGCACGACCTCGTGCGCCCGATGGTCGGCGGCGACAAGTTGCTGGCCGGTGCGGTGCCGGCCAGCGCAGACGATCGCCTGACGCGTGTGCGAGCGCTGGCGATCGCACTGGCTTGTGCGGCCCTGGTGGCCGCGGTCGTCAAGTTCGGGGGCTGAAGGCGTGGTTCTGCGCAGGGCTGCTTTGTCGGCGAACGCGGCATCCGCCACCGCGGCGACGCCGCGCGTGCAGTTGCTGACGCCTGAGTCGGCCGCGCAACTCGAGGCGACGCGCGCGATCTTCCGCGAGTACGCCGGCGCGCTCGGGGTGGACCTGTGCTTCCAGAATTTCGAGGCCGAACTGGCGGGGCTGCCCGGTGAATACAGTGCACCGCGTGGCGCGTTGTTGCTGGCCACCGTCAATGGCGAGCTCGCGGGCTGCGGCGCTTGCCGTCCGCTCGGTGATGTCGACTACGCCAACGCCTGCGAGATGAAGCGCCTGTACGTGCGCCCGGGCTTTCGCGGGCTCGGCCTGGGCCGCGTCCTGGCACAGGCGCTGATGGACCAGGCCGTCCGCGCGGGCTACTCGGTGATGCTGCTGGACACGCTCGACGACATGGAAGCTGCCCGCAGTTTGTACGTGGCGTTGGGTTTCGAAGAGATACCGCCGTACTACTTCAACCCGATCCCGGGCGCGCACTATCTCAAGGTGCAGCTCGGCTGAGGGCATTGACGCGAGGCTGGCATGGACGACTCTGCGGTGGTTCAGTTGCAGCAAGGCCCGTTGCGCTTGGCGCTGCGGGCCGACTGCGGTGGCGCCATCGCAGGGCTTTGGCTCGACGACCTGCCGGTGCTGCGCTCCAGCGAGGCGCGAGACCTGGAAGATGTGCGCGCCGCCGCCTGCTTCGCGCTGGTGCCGTACTCCAATCGCATCGGCCAGCGCCAGTTCGACTGGCGCGGCCGCCACTACACCTTGGCCAGCAACACCGACGAGCCGCACACGCTGCACGGTGTGGCGTGGCTGCGTGCGTGGCAGGTGGCGCAGCGTTCGCCGGAACACGTGACGTTGGCCTACACACACCCCAGCGACGCGCATTGGCCTTTCGCGTTCCACGTCGAGCAGGTATTCGAGCTGAAACCCGATTCGTTGCGCGTCACGCTGGTGGCCACCAACATCGACGCCCGCGAGACGCCGATGGGTCTGGGCTGGCACCCTTACTTCGTGCGCCGCGCGCGCAGCCGCCTGCACCTGGAGCTGTCGCACCGTTGGGATGCCGACGACACCAAGCTGCCGCTGCGAAGGGTGGCGCAAAACGGGCTGGACGCCGACGTGGCGGTGCTCGACCTCGACAACTGCTTCGACGGTTGGAGCGGGCCAGCGCGCATCCGCGACGAACGGCTGTCGCTGCGCATGAGTTCTTCGCTGACCCATGCGGTGGTCTACACGCCGCGTGACCGCGGCTACTTCTGCGTCGAGCCGGTGAGCCATGTCAACAACGCGTTGGGCAGCGACGAGCCGCTGGCGCGCGGCGTGCTGGCGCTGGGCAGCGGCGAGACCGCGCAGGCCTGGATGCAACTCGACGTCGCGCGCACCTGAGCGTCACGGCCGCGGCCGGCGCGGCGTCAGGCGGCGTGTCTGGCCCACGGCGAGCGTGAAGAAGGCGGCGTCGGGCAGCCCCTGGGCTTGGCGTGCCCGCGCCAACTCGCGGGGCGGTTCGTCGAGCGACTCGTCGGTCAACTCGAATGTGCCCCAATGGATGCCCAGCGATGCCTTGGCGCCGATCTCCAAGTGGACACGCACCGCCTCCTGCGGGTCGATGTGCTGGTTGCTCATGAACCAGCGCGGCGCATAGCCGCCGATCGGCAGCAGCGCGATGTCGAAACCGCCGCCCTGCGCCGGACCTTGGCGGCCAGCGAAGTGTTCGCGAATGTCGGCGAAGTCCCTCGAATAGCCGGTGTCACCGGCGAAGAACAGGTGCAAGTCGGGTGCGAACATCGCATAGCCGCCCCACAACGTGCTCATGTGGTCGGTCAGGCTGCGCCCTGACCAATGCTGCACCGGCGTCAGCACGATCTCGACGTCACCCAGACGGTGCGACTGCCACCAGTCGAGCTCGACCACGTTTTGAATGTCGCGCTTGGCGAACCAGGCCTTCTGCCCGAGCGGCACGACGAACAGCGGTGGCCCGCCGGCCTGCGCGGCCAGTGACTTGACGCTCGCCTCGTCGAGGTGGTCGTAGTGATCGTGCGAGATCACCACCAGGTCGATGTGCGGCAACTCGTGCAACCACAGGCCGGGCTTTTGCGCGCGCACCGGCCCGATGAACGACAACGGCGATGCGCGATTGGAGAAGATCGGATCGGTCAACACGTTGAGGCCGCCCAGTTGCGCGAGCACCGTCGCGTGGCCGATCCAGGTGACCGCGGGCACCATGCGGGCGCCGGCCTTGGCATTGGATTGGATGAAGCCCAGGTCGGGCACGATCGCCGGCGTCGGCGCCCGCGGCGGCAGCGGCACACCATCGCGCCACGACTCGAACTTCCAGCGCGCGAGCGCGATCAGGCCGCGCGGCTGGAACTCGATGTAGTTGTTCTGGAACGCGCCGTCGCGGTGGTGTGCTGCGCGTCCCGGCACGGCCGCCGGTTCGTTGGCACAGGCGCTGAGTGCGAGCGCCAACAACGCGGTGCAGGTGCCGAGCATCGGCCAGTGATGAGGTCGACGGCGCGAACCCCCATGTCGTGGAACCCTGCAAGTCTTGATCGGCATCATGGTTTCGATTGGATCGCAACGCCTCGGGGTGTGACCGAAGGTGTCGGAAACACCGGGTATTTCCGTATAATCCCGCGGTTTGCCGCCACCCTCCCGAATCACGAGCGCGCGATGTCCGAGCGGAAGTTTCAGCCCGGCGCCCGCACAACGTGGGACGACGATGAGGCGGCCGACGAGCGCTTCAAACGCCTGACGCCTTCGGAGGCCGCGGCGTTTCGGGCCGAAAATCCGCAGCTGTCTCCCTGGCGGGTGATCACGGCGCAAGTCGTGGTCGGTGGGGTGGTCGCGTTGTTGGCGTGGCTGCTCGGTGGCGGACGGGAGCATGCCTGGTCGGCGCTGTACGGCGCCGTCACGGCGGTGGTGCCGGGCGCGCTGTTGGCGCGCGGCATGACCAGCCGGCTCTCCAGCTTGTCGCCGGCGGCGTCTGCCGTCAGCGTCATGTTGTGGGAGACGGTGAAGATCGGAGCCACGGTGGCGTTGTTGGTGGCGGCACCCAGGCTCGTGCGACCGTTGAGCTGGCCAGCGTTGCTGGCGGCATTGGCGGCGTGTGTGTCGGTGTACTGGTTCGCGCTGTTGTGGCGGCGCGACCGCAAGAGTTGAACGAAGAAAAGCGAGCTGAGGGCGTTTGAAGATGGCAGCCGAATCGCACGATGCACCGAGCGCTGGTGACTACATCGTCCACCACCTGACCCATCTGCAAAACGCCGAGGCGAAGTCGCTGATCGACTTCTCGGTGGTCCACTGGGATTCGGTGTTCTTCTCGGCGGCGCTCGGTGCGCTGGGTTGCCTGGTGATGTGGCTGGTGGCGCGCAGGATCACCTCCGGCGTGCCGGGACGGCTGCAGGCAGCGGTGGAGTTCCTGGTCGAGATGGTCGAGGACCAGGCCAAGGGCATCGTGCACAACGCGCACAGCCGACGCCTGGTGGCGCCGATGGCGCTCACCGTGTTCATCTGGATCATCCTGCTCAACACGATGGACCTGCTGCCGGTGGATCTGCTGCCTGTGCTCTGGCAGGGCCTGGCCGGCGCCGCCGGCCATGATCCGAAGCACGCCTACCTGCGTGTCGTGCCCACGGCCGACATCTCGGTGACGATGGGCCTGTCGGTCGCGGTGCTGGTGGCCTGCCTGATCTACAACGTCAAGATCAAGGGCCCTGGCGGCTGGGCGCACGAGTTGATCGTGGCCCCGTTCGGAACGGTCAAGCTCACTGCCAACCCGTTGAGCTGGATCGGCTTCCTCCTGCTCGCTGTGGCCAATTTCGCGATGCAGCTGCTGGAGTTCATCTCCAAGACCGTGTCGCACGGCATGCGTCTGTACGGCAACATGTATGCGGGCGAACTGATCTTCCTGCTGATCGCGCTGCTCGGTGGCGCGTTCACGCTGTCACTGGGCGGGCTCGGCCTCGCGTTGGCGCACATCGTGGCCGGCACGGGCTGGGCCATCTTCCACATCCTGATCATCGTGCTGCAGGCCTACGTCTTCATGATGTTGACGCTGGTCTACATCGGCCAGGCCCACGACTCGCACTGAAGCCGCGGCCGGCCGTCTCGTTTTCTTTCCCAGCCAACCTTTCCACTGTCTAAGGAAATACAAAATGGAACTCATCGGTCTCGTTGCGATCGGCGTCGGCCTGATCATCGGCCTGGGTGCCGCGGGTGCTTGCATCGGCGTGGGCATCATGGCCAGCAAATATCTGGAGTCGGCCGCACGCCAGCCCGAACTGATGGGCGAGCTGCAGACCAAGGTATTCCTGCTGCTGGGCCTGATCGACGCCTCGTTCATCATCGGCGTCGGCATCGCCTTGTGGTTCACCACCGCCAACCCGTTTCTGGCGCAACTCGCGAACCTGCCCAAGTAATCGGCGTGCCGGCGCATGAGCCCGGCGCGACGCGGCCGGCCGCGCGTGCGGTGCGGCCTACCCATCACTGATTGAGGCTGACAGCCGTGAGCATCACCAGCACCCTGATCATTCAGATGATCGTGTTCCTGATCCTGATCTGGTTCACGATGAAATTCATCTGGCCGCCGGTCATGGCCGCACTCGACGAGCGCGCCAAGAAGGTGGCCGATGGCCTGTCTGCTGCCGACAAGGCCAAGGCCGAACTCGCCAACGCCAACAAGCGCGTCGAGCAGCAGCTCGCCGCCGCGCGCGACGACGCGGCCAAACGTCTGGCCGACGCCGAGCGCCTGGCGCAGCAACTGGTCGAAGAAGCCAAGGGCAAGGCCAGCGAAGAAGGCGCCAAGATCATCGCGCAGGCCAAGGCCGAGGCCGAGCAGGAGTCGGTGAAGGCACGCGAAGCGCTGCGCAACCAGGTGGCCGCGCTGGCGGTCAGAGGCGCCGAGCAGATCCTGCGCCGCGAGGTCAACGCCAACGTGCACGGCGACCTGCTGAACCGGCTGAAGACGGAACTCTGACATGGCCGAACTGGCGACGATCGCGCGGCCCTACGCCGAGGCACTGGATCAATCGGTGAACGGAGCCGACGCACTGGCATTGATTGCGCAACTGCAGGCACTGGCCGCCGTGGCGGGCCACCCCGACATGCAGCAGCTGGCCGACAACCCCAAGGTCGATGCCAAGCAAGTGCTCGAGGTGATCACGGGAGTGGCCAAGACAGCGCTCGACACCAAGGTGGTGAACCTGCTGCGCACGGTGGTCGAGAACGGCCGCCTGGCCGCGCTCCCGGAGATCGCGACGCAGTTCAATGCGTTGGTGAAGTCGCGTTCAGGCACCTCGGACGCGACCATCGAGAGCGCCTTCCCGATCGACACCCTGCAATTGCCGCAGGTGGTGGCGGCGCTCGAAAAGCGCTTCGGCCGCAAGCTCAATGCCAGCGTCGTGGTCGACCCCGAGCTGATCGGCGGCATCCGTGTGGTGGTGGGCGACGAGGTGCTCGACACCTCGGTGCGCGCCCGGCTTGAAAAGATGAGGCTCGCGCTGGTGGCTTGAAGGCCACCGCGGCGACAACGAACCGAGATCATTCCTGCTGGCGGTGAAGCGCCGGCGCTGGAGCTGAAATGCAACTCAACCCCGCAGAAATTTCCGAACTGATCAAGAGCCGCATCGAAGGGCTTGGCGTCGCGGCCGACATCAAGAACCAGGGCACGGTGGTCAGCGTGACCGACGGCATCTGCCGCATCCACGGCCTGTCCGACGCGATGCAAGGCGAGATGCTGGAGTTCCCGCCCAACAAGGCCGGGCAGCCGACCTATGGCCTGGCGCTCAACCTCGAGCGCGACTCGGTCGGCTCGGTGATCCTGGGCGAGTACGAGCACATCTCCGAGGGCGACACGGTCAAGTGCACTGGCCGCATCCTCGATGTGCCGGTCGGCCCCGAGCTGATCGGCCGCGTGGTCAACGCGCTCGGCCAGCCGATCGACGGCAAGGGGCCGATCAACGCCAAGATGACCGACGTGATCGAGAAGGTCGCGCCCGGCGTGATCGCGCGCCAGGGCGTCAGCCAGCCGGTGCAGACGGGCCTGAAGTGCCTGGACTCGATGGTGCCGGTGGGCCGCGGCCAGCGCGAGCTGATCATCGGCGACCGCCAGACCGGCAAGACCGCCGTGGCGATCGACACCATCATCAACCAGAAGGGTCAGAACATGACCTGCGTCTACGTGGCGATCGGGCAGAAGGCCAGCTCGATCAAGAACGTGGTGCGTGCGCTGGAACAGTACGGCGCGATGGACTACACCATCGTCGTCGCCGCTTCGGCGTCGGAATCGGCCGCGATGCAATACGTGTCGGCCTATTCGGGCTGCACGATGGGCGAGTACTTCCGCGATCGCGGCCAGGACGCGCTGATCATCTACGACGACCTGTCCAAGCAGGCCGTCGCCTACCGCCAGGTGTCGCTGCTGCTGCGTCGCCCGCCGGGTCGCGAGGCGTTCCCCGGCGACGTGTTCTATCTGCACTCGCGCTTGCTCGAGCGCGCCGCGCGCGTGAACGCCGACTATGTCGAGAAGTTCACCAAGGGCGCGGTCAAGGGCAAGACCGGATCATTGACCGCGCTGCCGATCATCGAAACCCAGGCCGGCGACGTGTCGGCGTTCGTGCCGACCAACGTGATCTCGATCACCGACGGCCAGATCTTCCTGGAGACCTCGTTGTTCAACGCCGGCATCCGTCCGGCGATCAACGCCGGCATCTCGGTGTCGCGCGTCGGCGGCGCGGCGCAGACCAAGCTGATCAAGGGCCTGTCGGGCGGCATCCGCACCGACCTCGCGCAATACCGCGAGCTGGCGGCGTTCGCGCAATTCGCCTCCGATCTGGACGAGGCCACCCGCAAACAGCTCGATCGTGGTGCGCGCGTGACCGAACTCTTGAAGCAGAGCCAGTACTCGCCGCTGCCGATCTCTCTGATGGCCGCATCGATCTTCTCGGTCAACAAGGGCTACCTCGACGACGTCGACGTCAAGAAGGTGCTGAGCTTCGAACACGGCATGCATCAGCACCTGAAGTCGAGCCATGCGGCGCTGTTGAGCAAGTTGGAGAACGACAAGGCGATGGACAAGGCGGCCGAAGAGGAGTTGTCTTCGGCGATCGCGGCATTCAAGAAGTCGTTTGCCTGAGCTGACAAACACGATCGCCTGACAGGAGTTGCCCCATGGCAGCCGGCAAAGAGATACGCGCCAAGATCAAGAGCTTCGAGAACACGAAGAAGATCACCAAGGCCATGGAGATGGTTTCGGCGTCGAAGATGCGCAAGGCGCAAGACCGCATGCGCGCCGCGCGTCCCTATGCGGACAAGATCCGCAACATCACGGCCAACTTGGCCAAGGCCAACCCCGAATACCGCTCGCCGTACATGCGCAAGGTCGAAGGCACGCCGAAGTCGGTGGGCTTCGTCGTGATCACCACCGACAAAGGGCTGTGCGGCGGCCTGAACACCAACATCCTGCGCGCGGTGACCAACAAGATGCGCGAGGTGCAGTCTGCCGGCGGCCAGTTCCAGGCCGTGGCCATCGGCAACAAAGGGCTGGGCTTTCTCAACCGCATCGGTGCCAAGGTGGTCAGCCAGGCGACTCAACTCGGCGACCGGCCGCAAATCGACAAGCTGATCGGCCCGGTGAAGGCGATGCTCGACCTGTTCGTCGCCGGCCAGCTCGATGCGGTGTACCTGTGCTACACGCGGTTCATCAACACGATGAACCAGGAGCCGCAGGTCGAGCAGCTGTTGCCGTTGTCGGCCGAGCGGCTGCAGGCCACCGCCGCCGAGCAGTCGCAGTACGGTTGGGACTACATCTACGAGCCCGACGCGCCGGCGGTGATCGACGAGCTGATGACGCGCTACATCGAAGCGCTGGTCTATCAAGGCGTGGCCGAGAACATCGCCAGCGAGCAGTCGGCGCGCATGGTGGCGATGAAGGCGGCGACCGACAACGCCGGCAACCTGATCGCCGAATTCAAGCTCATCTACAACAAGCAGCGCCAGGCGGCGATCACGAAGGAACTTTCGGAGATCGTCGGCGGCGCAGCAGCCATCAGCGGCTGACGCCCACACTGAAATACCGTTTGAAGGACCCACAGAAATGGCACAAGGCAAGATCGTTCAGTGCATCGGCGCCGTGGTCGACGTCGAGTTCCCGCGCAATGAGATGCCCAGGATCTACGACGCGCTCAAGCTCGAAGGCACCGCGCTGACGCTCGAGGTGCAGCAGCAGCTCGGCGACGGCGTGGTGCGCACCATCGCGCTCGGCTCGTCCGACGGCCTGCGCCGCGGCGTCACGGTGGTCAACACCGGCAACCCGATCACCGTGCCGGTGGGCAAGGCGACCCTGGGCCGCATCATGGACGTGCTCGGCAACCCGATCGACGAGCGCGGTCCGGTCGACCAGACGCTGAAGGCTTCGATCCACCGCAAGGCGCCGGCGTACGACGAGTTGAGCCCGTCGACCGAGTTGCTCGAAACCGGCATCAAGGTGATCGACCTGATCTGCCCGTTCGCCAAGGGCGGCAAGGTGGGCCTGTTCGGCGGCGCCGGCGTCGGCAAGACCGTCAACATGATGGAGCTGATCAACAACATCGCCAAGGCGCACTCGGGCCTGTCGGTGTTCGCCGGCGTCGGCGAGCGCACGCGCGAGGGCAACGACTTCTATCACGAGATGATGGATTCCAACGTCGTCGTGAAGGACAACCTCGCCGAGTCGAAAGTGTCGATGGTCTATGGCCAGATGAACGAGCCGCCGGGCAACCGGCTGCGCGTGGCGCTCACCGGCCTGACGATCGCCGAGTCGTTCCGCGACGAGGGCCGCGACGTGCTGTTCTTCGTCGACAACATCTACCGCTTCACGCTGGCCGGCACCGAGGTCTCCGCGCTGCTGGGTCGCATGCCGTCGGCCGTGGGCTACCAGCCGACATTGGCCGAAGAGATGGGCAAGCTGCAGGAGCGCATCACTTCCACCAAGGTCGGCTCGATCACCTCGATCCAGGCCGTGTACGTGCCGGCCGATGACTTGACCGATCCGTCGCCCGCGACGACGTTCGCGCACCTGGATGCCACCGTGGTGTTGAGCCGCGACATCGCGGCACTCGGCATCTACCCCGCGGTGGACCCGCTGGACAGCACTTCGCGTCAGGTCGACCCCAACGTGGTGGGCGAAGAGCACTACACCACCACCCGTGCGGTGCAGGGCACGCTGCAACGCTACAAGGAGCTGCGCGACATCATCGCCATTCTGGGCATGGACGAGCTGAGCCCCGAAGACAAGCTCGCGGTGGCACGCGCGCGCAAGATGCAGCGATTCCTCTCGCAGCCGTTCCACGTGGCCGAGGTGTTCACCGGCACCGAAGGCAAGTACGTGCCGCTGAAGGAAACCATCCGCGGCTTCAAGATGATCGTCAACGGCGAATGCGACCACCTGCCCGAGCAGGCGTTCTACATGGTCGGCACCATCGACGAGGCGTTCGAAAAAGCCAAGAAACTGCAGTGATGACCCACCCCCGATGCGCCTTCGGCGCCTCCCCCTCGAGGGGGCGCCGCCAGCGGCCTGGCAAAGCCAGTTCCGCGGCGGCCGCATGGTTGCAGCAGCGCGATGCCTCCTGTGGTGTCGTGACGGAGAACTGAAATGGCATCCACCGCGACCATCCACGTCGACGTCGTCTCCGCTGAAGAGAGCATCTTCTCCGGCGAAGCCAAGTTCGTCGCGCTGCCCGGCGAAATGGGCGAACTGGGCATCTACCCGCGCCACACGCCGCTGATCACGCGCATCAAGCCCGGCGCGGTGCGCATCTCGCGCGCCGACAACGGCGAGGAAGAGTTCGTGTTCGTCGCCGGCGGCATTCTCGAGGTGCAGCCCAACCGCGTGACGGTGTTGGCCGACACCGCGATCCGCGGTCACGACCTCGACGAAGCCAAGGCCACCGAGGCCAAGAAGCGCGCCGAAGAGGCGATGCGCAACGCCAAGAGCGACATCGACCTGGCGAAGGCGCAGAGCGAATTCGCGACGATGGCCGCTCAGATCGCTGCGATCGCCAAGTTGCGCAAGAAGTAGTCAAAAGCGCGACGGTCGCGCGGCCCGCTCGCCGGTCGACCGCATTGTGGGTGCGGCGATACGCGCCGGCAATCAAGCGCCTATGATTCGGCGCTCCCGGTCAACGCCGCTCGCAGGTCGCCATGGGCTCAAGCCGCCGCTCCAAGAAATCCGCCGGCGCAAGCCCTGCGCTGAACCACTCCGAGTACGCCGGCAGCCTCGAGGCCTTGCAGATGCAGCTGACCGAGCTGGCGCGCTGGCTGGATCACACCGGCAAACGATTGGCGGTGGTGATCGAAGGCCGCGACACTGCCGGCAAGGGCGGCGTCATTGCGGCGATCAGCGAGCGCCTCAACCCGCGGCAATGCCATGTGGTGGCGCTCGACAAACCGAGCGAGCGCGAGCGCACGCAGTGGTACTTCCAGCGCTACGTGCCGCATCTGCCGGCGGCCGGCGAGATCGTATTGTTCGATCGCAGTTGGTACAACCGCGCCGGCGTCGAGGCGATCATGGGCTTTTGCGCCCCGGCGCAGACCGAGGCGTTTCTCGAGCAGGCGCCGCGCTTCGAGCGTTTGCTGGTCGACGACGGCGTGCTGCTGTTCAAGTACTGGCTCACGGTCGACCAGGCCGAGCAGGAAAGACGCTTCGCCGAACGCCTGGCCGACCCGTTGAAGCGCTGGAAGCTGTCGCCGATCGACGTGCAGGCGCGGCGCCGCTACGACGACTACGGGCGCGCGCGTGATCGCATGCTCGAGGTCACGCACACGAAACGCGCACCCTGGACCCTGGTCGACTTCAACGACCAGCGGCGTGGCCGCCTGACGCTGATCACGGATCTGCTGCTGCGCATTCCGGACCGCCATGTGCCGCTCGAGCCGGTGAAGTTGCCGCCGCTGCGCGGCGAGGCGTTGCGCGAGAATTTCCGCGGCCCGCTGCGGCCGATCCCCAGCGTTTGAAGGCGTCGTCGCGACGTCAGCGCAAGTCGGGTTGGTCGGGCAATTCGTTGCGGTTCGACTCGCCCGGCGCCAGCGCGAAATGGCGCACCAACAAAGCGTCGACGGCGTCGATCGCGGCGTTGAGGCCTTCCTCGTGGCGGCGCGCGCGAAACGCTTCGCGCATCGTGCCGATGATGCTGTTCCACTGCTCGGCATTCACGTGCGCATGGAGGCCGCGGTCGGCCACGATTTCGATCGCGTGCTCGGCCAGCAGCAGGTAGATCAGCACGCCGTTGTTGTGCGCGGTGTCCCAGACCCGCAGCTTGCCGAACAGCGTGACTGCACGGTCGCGCGCGCTCGCGCCGCGCCACAGGTACGACAGCGGCAGACTCGCCTCGACGCAGACGCGGATCTCGCCGCTGTGCCGGCGTTCGCTTTGCGCCACCCGCTGGCGCAGTCGCTCTTGCATCGCGGGGTCGATCGCACGCCGCGTGTCGGTCTGGTCGCGCGCGCGGTGCTTCAGGATGCGCAGCAATCGGCTCATGGGATCGCCAGCCTACCAACTACCCGAGGCACCGCCGCCGCCGAAGTCGCCGCCACCGCCCGACGAGAAGCCACCCCCGCCGCCGCCGCTGCCGCCACCACCGCCCCAGCCACCACCACCCCAGATGATCGGTGGGCCGCCGCCGCGGCCGCGACCACCGCCACCGATGCCGAACACCCCCACCATCAACAGCGCGGCCATCGCAGCGACGCCGGCGATCAACACGCTGGCGCCGAGCAGCCAGGCGATGGCACCGGCGCCGCCGCCGGTCAATAGGGCGCCGAGTTTGCGGCCGAAGATGCCTGACAGCACCGCACCGACGACCGGCACCCCGACGAAGAAAAACATCGCCAGGCTGCTCCAGTCGAACGTGTCGCCGGAGCGGGAACCGTCGTGCCCGGCATCGGGCGCCGGCAGTCCCTCGGGCTTGATGCGCGCCGCGATGCGATCGATCGCCGCGTTGAGGCCGCCCGCGTAGTCGTTGCGCTTGAATGCCGGGTAGATGGTCTCGGTGATGATCTGGCTCGCCGCCAGGTCGGGCACCGCGCCCTCCAGCGCCTTGGCCACCTCGATGCGCACCTTGCGGTCGTTCTTGGCCACCACGATCAGCAGGCCGTCGCCGACATCGCGGCGCCCGATCTTCCATTGATCGCCGACACGCTGCGCGTAGGCCGCGATGTCCTCGGGCAGCGTGGTGGCAACGATCAACACCACGATCTGCGTGCCGAGATCGTGCTCGACGTTGGCCAGGTGCTGCTCCATCGCCTCGCGCTGTGCGGGCTGCAGCGTGTCGGTGCGGTCGATCACCCGGCCTTGCAGCGGCGGCACCGACGCCAAGTCTTGCGCGGACGCGGTGGCCCACGCGAGCACCATCGTGCAGGCGATCAGCCACGCCCACACCGCGCGTGGCCATGGCGCCGACCATCGAATGCGCCTCATGCCATTGCCTCGGCCTTCAGCCGCCGCAATGCGGCGCGGGCCTCATTTGGACGCCGCGGGCGCGGGCTTGTTGAAGTCCACCGTCGGCGGCCTGGCGATCGCCGCCTCGTTCTCGACCGTGAACGTCGGCTTGACCGGATAGCTGAACAGCATCGCCGTCAGGTTGGTCGGAAACTGGCGAGCCAGCACGTTGTAGTCGGCCACCGTCTTGATGTAGCGATTGCGCGCCACCGTGATGCGGTTTTCGGTGCCCTCGAGCTGCACACGCAGGTCCTGGTAGGCCTGGTTGGCCTTCAGGTTCGGGTAGTTCTCGCTCACCGCGATCAACCGCGACAGCGCCGACGACAGCTCGCCCTGCGCCTGCTGGAACTTGTTGAACGCTTCGGGATTGTTGAGCGTCTCGGGCGTCACCTGGATGCTGGTGGCCTTGGCGCGCGCCTCGATCACCTTGGTCAGCGTCTCCTGCTCGAAGTTGGACTCGCCCTTGACCGTGTTGACGATGTTGGGAATCAAGTCGGCGCGCCGCTGATACTGGTTCAGCACCTCCGACCAGGCCGCCTTGGTCTGCTCGTCCAGTCGCTGAAAGTCGTTGTAGCCGCAGCCCGACAGGCCCAGCGCGGCGCTTGCCGCCAGCAGCCAGCTCCACACACGCGATCGCAAGCTCATGGTTCCTCCTGGGTCCGACGCGCGCAAATGCTACTCGCGTCGGCGGCCAGTTGGGGGCGCGGCCAGCGCGTTCAAGCCCGCCGCGGGTGCTGCACACTGGGAGAAGTCCTCTTCGCCAAAAGCGCGGTGGCGATGCAGGCTTCGCCCTTGCGTCGTCACACGTTTGCCATCACCGACATCAGGAGCCATCCGATATGACCACAAGAGCGATTCGTGCTGCGGCGGGCCTCGCGCTGGCGCTGGCCTTCGGCGCCGCGGCGCAGGCCCAGGAGGTGACGCTGCGCCTGGTGAGCGCGTTTGCCGAGAACGGCACCTATGTGCAGCGGCTGCTGCCCTGGGTCCAGAAATTCAACGCCGAAGGCAAAGGCGTGCTGCAGATCAACTTCATCGGCGGGCCCAAGGCGATCCCGACCTTCGAGGTCGGCAATGCGGTGAAGACCGGGGTGGTCGACGTCGCGATGAGCACCGGTGCGTTCTACACCAACGTGATGCCCGAGTCCGATTTCCTGAAGCTGACCGAGATCACCGTCGCCGAGCAGCGCAAGAACGGCGCTTTCGATGCCATCAACAAGATCTGGAACGAGAAGGCCAACATGCAGTACCTCGGCCGCATGGTCGAGAGTCAACCGTTCCACCTGTACATCAACAAGAAGATCGACAAGCCCGACTTGACCGGCCTGAAGATCCGCATCACGCCGGTGTATCGCGAGTTCTTCTCCGCGTTGGGCGCCACCGTGATCACCACGCCGCCGGGCGAGGTGTACAGCGCGCTGGAGCGCAACGTGGTCGACGGCTACGGCTGGCCGATCGGCGGTATCTTCGACCTCAACTGGCACGAGAAGACCAAGTACCGTGTCGATCCCGGCTTCTACGACGCCGAGGTGTCGCTGATCATGAACCTGCCGGCCTACAGGAAGTTGAGCGACGCGCAGCGTGCCTACCTCAACAAGCAGGTGCTCGCGCTCGAGGCCGACAACGGCTTCTGGGTCAAGAACGCCGCCGACGAGACGGAGCGGCAGCACAAGGCCGGGATCGAGGCGATCCGCTTCGATGCCGCCACCAGCAAGGCGTTTCGCGACAAGGCCTATCAGGTGGCCTGGGAGGCCGCGGCCAAGCAGAGCCCCGAGATCGCGGCGCGCTTGAAGCCGCTGTTCACCAAGTAGCCTGCGTGGCGTTGCAACGTCTGTCCGGCGCCTTCGGCCGCCTGCTGGCGGTGCTGGCCTTCGTGGGCTGCGCGCTGTTGCTGGCGATGCTGGCGATCATCGTCGGCGACGTGGCGCTGCGCAACCTGGCGCTGCCGGGGCTGCCGCGCGGCCTGGCGTGGAGCAACGAGATCTCCGAGCTGCTGCTGTACCTGATCACGCTGTGCGTGGCACCGTGGTTGCTGCGGCAGGGCCAGCACATCCGAGTCGACATCGTGCTGCGCGCGATCCCGCCCCGGTTGGCCTGGTACCTGGAGTGGCTCGGTGACCTGATCGGTCTGGCCTGTTGCGTCGTGCTCGCGTGGTTCGCCACCCTGGCCGCCTGGTCGAGCTACCTCGCCGGCGCGGTCAACATCAAGACGCTGGTCACGCCCGAGTGGTGGTGGCTGTCGCCGCTGCCGTTGGTCTTCGTCCTGCTCAGCATCGAAATGATCTTTCGCATGACGCGCTTGGCACACGCCGAGCGTGCGCCCCGCGACGACGCCGTCAGCGCATCATGATGCGTGCTGGCCCGCCGCTGCGAAAGGGCCTGGTGGCAGCGTGACTTGGGAGGCGGCGGCCTGGCTGATGCTCGGCGGCTCCACGCTGCTGCTGTTCATCGGCATGCCGGTGGCGCTGACGTTCATCGCCATCAACATCGTCGGCGCCTGGCTCTACATGGGTGGCCAGGCGGGCCTGGTGCAGCTGGCGCGCAGCAGCGTCATCTCGGTGACCTCGTTTTCGTTGACGCCGATCCCGCTGTTCGTGCTGATGGGCGAGATCCTGTTCCACACCGGGTTGGCGCTCAAGGTGATCGATGGCGTCGAACGGCTGATCACGCGCATTCCGGGGCGGCTGGCGGTGGTCGCCGTGGTGGCGGGAACGGTGTTCTCCGCGATCTCCGGCTCGACGATCGCCACCACCGCGATGCTCGGCTCGTTGATGCTGCCGGTGATGCTCAAGCGCGGCTATCACCCCACGCTGGCCACCGGCCCGATCATGGCCATCGGCGCGGTCGACATGCTGATCCCGCCGTCGGCGCTGACCGTGCTGCTGGGCTCGTTGTCGGGCATCTCGATCTCCAAGCTGCTGATCGGCGGCGTGATGCCGGGATTGATTCTGTCGGTGGCGTTCGTAGTGTGGATCGTGATGCGCGTGCGCTGGACGCCGAGCCTGGCGCCGGCCGAGACCGGCATCGAGGTGCACACCGGCTGGGCGCGCTGGCAGCCGTTCGTGCTGTACGTGCTGCCGTGCCTGTCGATCTTCGGCGTCGTCGTCGGTGCACTGGTCGCCGGCTGGGCCACGCCCACCGAGTGCGCCGCGGTCGGCGCCTTTGCCACCATGGTGTTTGCGGCGCTGTACCGCGCGCTGTCCTGGGCCGCGGTGGTGCGCGCGCTGCGCGGCACCGCGTCGATCTCGGCGATGATCCTGTTCATCATCCTGGGCGCCACCACTTTCGCGCAGATCCTGTCGTTCTCGGGGGCCAGCAACGGCCTGGTGCAGATCATCACGGGCCAAGGGCTGTCCAGCGGCGCCATCGTGGTGGCGATGATGCTGATGTTGATCTTTCTCGGCGTCTTCGTCGACCAGGTCAGCATGATGATGATCACCTTGCCGATCTTCATGCCGGTGGTGCAGACGCTGGGCATCGACCTGGTGTGGTTCGGCGTGATGTACCTGATCTGCATGCAGCTGGGCCTGCTGCTGCCGCCGCACGGCCTGCTGCTGATGACGATGCGTGGCGTGGCCCCACCCGAGGTGCGCATGGGCCACATCTTCATGGCGGTGGTGCCGTACGTCGCGATGAGCCTGCTGCTGCTGGCCGCGGTGTTCTGGCTGCCGTCGATCGCCACCTGGCTGCCGCGCTGGATCGGCTAGCGCAGGGGCGAACGCGCTCGACAGCGCGAAGTCAAGCGTTCAAGGCAGCCAGTCCTGAACCTGCTCGTTGGCCAGCGTGCGTTGCGTCGCGCTCATCGGCCGGATGCTGGCCAGGATCTGCCGCACTCGCTCGCGGTCGATGTCGCGCGAGCGCGCATAGAGGCGCAACTGCGCCTCGGGGTTGCGCAGCAGGCTCACCAGCCAGGCCGCCGACACCGGCCCCACTTTCGATGCGCTCTTGCCCAGGTACACCTGCGCGGCCCGTTCGGCGCCGCACACGCCGTCGCCCCACGGTGCCAGGGCGAGGTACAGCTGCAGGATGCGCGCCTTGCCCAGCGTGCGCTCCATTTCCGCCGCATACAGCAGCTCGCGCAGCTTGCGCGTGGCGCTGCGGTCGTCGCCGGTGAACGTGAGCTTGGCCAGCTGCTGCGTCAGCGTGCTGCCGCCGCGCAGCGGCACGCCGTCGTGCTGGTTGTGCTGCCAGGCGGCCAGCATCGGCTCGATCTCGTAGCCGGGGTGCTCGAAGAAGCGCGCGTCTTCGGCCGCCACCAACGCGCGCGGCAGCCAACCGGTGAGCGGCGTGCCCGCGGCCACGCTGGTGCGACACGCGACGGGCAGCTGCGCATCGAGCAGCTTCTCGGTGGTCAGACCGGCGACGCTGAAATCCTGGATCTGCGGCCTGGCTTTCCAGGTGCCCTCGGGCCAACGGGCCGTGGCGATCAGGCTCATCGTGCCGTTCACCTGCACGCGAGGCGCCTCGGGCATCTCGTGTCCGAACACCTGCACCAGCGTCGCCATCGATGTCGGCGCCATCGCCAGCCGCACATCGACACCGCGACGATCGAGCTGCGCACTGAAGGTCCAGGTGGCTTCGTGCGAACCTTCGGCGAGCGTCAGCGTGCCGACGAAGCGGCCCGCGCCTTCGTGGCTGGCGAGCAGCCGCGCGCGCGCGAACTGCAGCGGTGCGGGCCCGAGCGGGTCGAGCTGCATGCGGCAAGGTGCGCACACCGCGTCCAGCTGATTGCCGCTGCGCTGCAGTTGCCAGCGGCCCCAGCGCGTGGACAGCACACGCCCCTGCAGCAACGGCGCCGCCAACGGATGCGCTGCCCAGCGGATCAGGCCGGGCATGCTCAGCTCACGCTGCCACGGACCGATGTGCACCGTGGTGCGCCACTCGTCGGGTGCCGGCTTCAGCGCCTGCAGCGCGATGGCGAGCACGGCGGCGGCGAATGTGGCCACCATGAGCACCAGCAGCGACAAGGCGAACATGGCGCGCCGCAGCAAGGTTCTGCTCTTGAGGCTCACAGCGCCTGCACCCGCGTCATCGCGCGCCACGGGCCGCTGGAGCGGCCGAGCGTCGCGGCCCAGAACCACGACGATGCGTCGATGAAATCCTGGCCCTGCGCATCGACGATGCGTTCGCACACCCGCAGCCGATCGCCGTCACGCTCGGCGACGAAGCAGCGCCACAGTTGCGCGTCGGCTTCGCGCTGCAGCCGGGCCTGTTCGACGCGATAGCCGAGGCCGCGAAAACAATCGCTGGCCGGATGCAGGGCGCGCGTCGGTCGTGTCACGTCGCGCAGCACCCACACGCTGCCGTCGGCCGCGAAGCGGCCGATGTGCCCCGGAAAGCGCTCGGCAAAGCGCTGTTCCACCGCGGTCAACGCCAGTGGACGCAAAGTGTCGCCATGCCAGACGCTCGGCCATTCGTGTGCCGACTCGTGCGGCGCCACCGTGCGCGTGCGGCCGGCCAGCGGCCACACCGCGCAGACGATCAGCACCAGCGCCAGCAGTCGCGGCCACTGGTCGGCGAACCAGCGCCGGCTCGCCAGCATCCAGTGTTCACGCATGGCGCGCACTGCCGCGTTGAACCAACGCCCACGCCGCGGCGCACACCAGACCCAGCACCACCAACCCGATCGCTTGATGCCACACCGAATCGAGCCCGCGCGGGCGTGATTCGAGCGCCACCAGCACGCTGTTGCGCACCACGTTGCCGGCCAGCACGAAGGCACCGACCCATGGCGCGCGTTGCATGAACTGGCGATCACGCAGGCTGCTGCCTGCCGCGCAGGCGCAGGCGGTGAAGTAGGCGAACCAGGCCATCTGCACGCCCGAGCAGGGCGCGTCGACGATCACCAGCTGTCCGTTCACCAGCATCGATGCGCCGCTGCGCTCGACAGCGAAGCCGGCCAGCTGCAAGCCCCACGCGCTCAGCTGCGCGGTCGCCACGCGCAGCGGCCAGCCGAGGTAGAACTGCAGCGTGGCCAGCCACGGCAGCGTGAGTACCAGCAAGCCCAGCAGCGGCGCACGCGCGCGGTCGGCCGGCCACCAGGCCATCAGCGCGCAGGCCAGCGACAACGCGGCGAACGACGCGCTGGCCAACGCGGGGGCACCGGCCCACCACGCGCCATTGGCGATCAGCGCCAGCGCCATCGCGCCCACCAACCAACCCAGATGCGGCGACAGCCGCAGGCGACGTCGTTGCCAGGCCACCAGGGCGGCACAGGCGAACAAAGCGATCACGCCGAGCGGGTCGTCGGAGCCGTCGAATGCGCGCTCGACGAGGTACACGCCGTGGGGCCACAACGCCAGCAGGTGCAGCGCGAGCCAGTCCAGCGCGCCCAGGCGCACCGGGCGGCATTCGAGTGTGTGGGTCAGCGCCATCGCGGCCGCTCAAGCCAAGCGGCGCCGCCACAGCGCGGCCATCACCACCAGCAACGTCAACACCAGCGCCCACGCCACAGGAGGTTCGGGTGTGCTCGGCACGGCCGCGGCGATCGCCTGCGCGCCTTCGGAGCCGATCGCCAGCGCACTGACGCCCTGCGGCAACGGCAGAGGCTGGTTCACCGCGGTCGCAGCCTGCTGCGTGCGCACCCGCTGGTCGATCGCGATGAAGCTGGTGTAGCTGGTGAGCAGCCCGTACTTCAAGCCGAGCGCGGTGATCGGCTCGCGCTGCGATTGGCCGCCCGTCAGCGCCTCCTCGTCGCCGAGCTGCGCGATGCGTTGGCGCGCCCACAGGTGCTTCAGGGCCACCGCATCGGCGTCGGGCACCGGCGCATCGATGATGTCGGTGTGGTTGCCATCGGCCGCGTGGCCCTGCAGCACCAGCTTGGCGCCGCGCGGATCGCCGCGCCACTTGCCCCACAACACCACCGGGCGGCCGGCCATCACGTCGGGCAGCGCAACCGGCTCGACGTCGTAGACCTCGAGTCCGGTGAAGCGCGCCTTCAGTTGCGTGAGCACCGGCGCATCGATCATGCGGCGCAGTCGCTCGGCTTGTTCCGGTGCGCGCTCGGGCTGGGTGACGATGAAGGCTTCGCCCTGGCCGGCGCGCGCCAGCCCTTCGATCAAGTGGCGATTCACCGCACTGCCGATGCCGAAGGCGAACACGTTCGCGTTGTCGAGATTGCGCCGCACCAGCTGGAACACCTCGTTCTCGACCGCGACATATCCGTCGGTGACCACGATCACGCTGCGCGACACGTCAGCCGGTTTGGGCAGCGCAGCCACGCGGCGCAGCGCCGGCACGATCTCGGTGCTGCCGGCGCCGCCCATCTGATCGATGGTGCGGATCGCGCGGTCGATGTTGGCGTGTGTGGCCGGCACCGACTGCTCCGACAGCACGCGGCTGCTGCCGGAAAACAGCACCACGTTGAAGGTGTCGCTCGGCCGCAAGCCGCCGATCAGGTCGCGCAACAACGCCTTGGCAGTGTTCAGCGGCTGGCCGTGCATCGACCCCGAGATGTCGACCACGAAGATGTAGTCGCGCGGATTGATCTGGATCGGCGCCACCGCCTTGGGCGGCTCGACCACCGCCAGGAAGAAGTTCTCGGCGTCGCCGCCGGCCGGCGCCTGGTAAAGCAGGAGGCCGGTCGCGGTGCGCTCGCCGGCGAAGCCGTACTCGAGGATGAAGTCGCGGTTGTCGCGGGGGCCGTCGTCGGCCAGCGTCAGTTGCACCTGGTCGGTACCGAGCCCCAAGGTCTCGAGCTTGTGGGTCTGGCAGCGCACTTCGCTGACCGGCAGCGGCGCATGCAGCTTCACCGTCAGATCGAACGTCGCGTTGGACAACGCGCCCGGCGGCAAGTGAGCCGTGGCCGGGAAGCTGCCGTTGGCGGGCGACGCGGCAGGCGAGCGATAGCGTGGGCCGACGACGGTGGGGAACACGTAGCGGTACAGGCCGTCGTGCGGCGCGATCAGCTCGGTGTACTGCAGCTCGACCTGCACGTCGTCGCCCGGCAGGATGTTGGCCACGTTCATCGAGAACACGTTGGGCCGCTCTTGCTCCAGCAAGGCAGTGGTCTTGCCTTCGCGCTTGGCGCCTTCGTACTCCAGGCGCGCACGCTGCTTCTCGCGGATCTGCGCCACGATCTGGCGCTCGCCCAGGCGCACCGTCATCGCGTGCACCGCCGCGCTGGTGGAGCCGGGGAACACGTAGCGGGCTTCGATCGGCCGCTGGCCCTCGTTGCGATAGTGCTGCGTCACCGTCACCGCGGCGATCACGCCGGCGATGCGCACGTCGACCTGCGTGGCCTTGAGCGGCAGCGCATCGAGGCCGGGGTCGTCGCTGTTGATGTGGAAGTACGGGCTTTCAGGCACCCGCGCATCGGTGTCTTCGGCATGCGCGGGCGAGCAGAACACCAGCGCGAGCGCGGCGCACAGCGACACCGCGATGCAGGCCAGCACGCGGCCGACCTGCAGCGGCGCGCGCGGCGGTTGTGAGGGGTGGGACATGTCGAGCAGCTCCTGCATGCGGCTTCGCGCCTTGGCAAGCACTGTCGGGCCGCCGTGAGAACGGCGTTCGAAGGGCGCGCGCAGTGCGCGTTGCGTTTGTGCGCGCTGCGTGAAGCGAACGTGAAGTCGCCCGTTCCCTTGCGCGGGGGATCTCGCTTCAGTGCGCCGGCTCGGCGCAGGGCAGGCTCAGCGTGGCCAGCGCCCCGCCGCCCGCCGCGTTGCGCAAGGTCGCGCGTCCGTGGTGCAGTTCGGCGATCTCCTTGACGAAGGCCAGTCCGAGGCCGGTGCTCTTGCGTTTGTTGTGCGGGCGTGCCAGCGAGAAGAACTTCTCGAACACCTTGGCATCGGCGAAGTCCGGGATGCCGGGGCCGTGATCGCGGATCGTCACGTCGACCAGGCGGCCCTTGCGCGCGAGCGCCAGTTCGATCGTGCGGCCTTCGGGCGAGAAGTCGATCGCGTTGTCCAGCAGGTTGCCGATCGCGCGGCGCAGCAGCAGGGCATCGCCATCGACCACCGCATCGCCGCCCTCCGCCAGCGCCACCCCGATGTGGCGCGGCGCGCCAGCCGACTCCGCGCTGGCGGCCAGGTCCTGCAGCAGCGCGCGCAGCGCAATCGGTTCGGTGGGCCCCAGCGTGCGGCGCCGTTCCAGCTCGGTGAGCTCCATCATGCGGTCGACCAGCTCCTGGATACGCTGCGTCTCGCGGCCGACGTTGGCGATGAAGCGCTGGCGATCGGCCTCGGGCATGCCGGGTTCGCGCAGCAGCTCGGCCGCGCCGCGGATCGCCGAGAGTGGGCTCTTCAGCTCGTGGGTCAAGGTCTGGACGTAGTCGGCCACATAGTGGCGGCCGGCCAGCGCGTCGCGCATCTCGTCGAACGCAGCGCCGAGCGTGCCGAGCGCGCGGCGCCCGAGCCGCGGCAGGCTCAGGTGGCGTTCGCGTCGCACGTAACGCAGGTAGTCGCCCAGCAGCCCGAACGGCCGCACCAACCAGGCACTGACGATCACCACCAGCAGCAGCACGGCCACCACCGAAGTCAGGCCGACCATCAGTGTCTTGCGCCGTGCCGCTTCGATGAACCGCCCGAAGCTCAGTGCCGGCTTGGCCATCGATACGGCGCCGACGATGTGCCCTTCGATGCGGATCGGCACCGCCACCACCATCACCGAGGTGTTGGCGTCGCCGTCGATGTCGGGGCTGGTGCGTGCGCCGTACTGCCCGGCCAGCGCCAGTCGCACGTCACGCCACTGCGAGAAGTCCTGGCCCTCGTGGCGCCCCAGCGAGTCGAACAACACCGTGCCGCGTGCGTCGACTACCAGCGCGCGCAGTTCGATGTTCTCTTTCTTGACGCCGAAGATGTTGGCCTCGAAGCGGCGCGCGTACAAATCGCGAAACAGCGGCTCCAGCCAGGCGGTGTCGAGCGTGCCCGACGGGCTGCGCTGTTCGACCAGGCCGGCCATCAGGTACGCGGTCTCGACCAACGATTCTTCGGCCGACTCGCGGTAGCGCGGATCGATGTCGGCCAGCAGGCGCCACATCAGCACGCCCACGCCGAGGGCGTACACCAGCAGGATGCCGACAAAGATGCGCGTGCGAGCGGTCATGGTGTTGCGGACTGCACGGCGCGCGACGGTCGTCCGTCCCGGGGCCGCAACGGGTCTGCGAATTGAGGCGGATTCACCGCGCAATTCCCCGCGGCAAAGATCCGCCGCGGATGGACGATAGCCAGGTCGTGCGTGTGCAGGGGCGATGGCACGGGCGTCATCTGCGTGGCGCCCCGAAGAAAGGCAGGGCGGGCCAGACCCGCGAATGCTGAACGAACCGGAGATCGACGATGACGTCTTCCATCACCAGGCTCGGCCTGGGCGGCCAGTTGGCGTTGGCATTCGGGCTGCCACTGGCCGGCCTGGCCGCGCTCACGACGCTGGCGGCATTCAACACCCAAGGCGGCGCGCGCGACGCGGTGCTGATCACCGGCGCTGCGTTGCTGGTGGCCGCCTCGGCTCTCGCCGTCTGGGTGGGCCGCGGCATCGTTGCCGCTTTGTCGCAGGCCACCGACACGGCGCAGCGCCTGTCGAGCGGCAACCTCACCGACATCGCGGGCGCGGTCGAAGGTGGCCTTTGCGCGGAGCTTGTCCGGGCGCTGGGTGCCTTGCGCGAGCGACTCACCACGACGCTGGGCCAGGTGCAGCGCGGCATGACCGCGGTGGCCGCCACGTCGTCGAAGATGACGCGTGACAACAGCGCGCTCGTGACGCGAACGCGCGAGCAATCGGCCTCGCTGCAGCAAACCGCGGCTGCGCTGTCCGAACTGACCGCCACCGTCAGGCAAAACGCCGACCACGCGCAGCGGGCCAACCAACAGGTGGCCAGCGCAGCCGATCAGGCCGACCGCGGTGGCACGGTGGTGGGTCAGGTCGTCAGCACGATGGGTTCGATCAAGCAGAGCTCGCACCGCATCGTCGACATCATCGGAGTCATCGACGGCATCGCGTTCCAGACCAACATCCTGGCGCTCAACGCCGCGGTGGAGGCTGCGCGCGCCGGTGAACAAGGCCGCGGCTTCGCCGTGGTGGCCAGCGAAGTGCGCACGCTGGCGCAGCGCTCGGCCGCAGCCGCCAAGGAGATCAAGACGCTGATCGGCGAGTCGGTGAATTGCGTGGACAACGGCGCCCAGCTGGTCGACGAGGCCGGCCGCACGATGGCAGCGATCGTCGCGTCGGTGCAGTCGGCCGCCGAGTTGATCCGCGGCATCAGCCTGGCGAGCAAGGAACAGAGCACCGGCATCGAGTCGGTCAGCGAAGCGATCGAGAACCTGGACGGCATGGTCCGCCAGAACGACGTGGTCGCCAACGACGCCCATGGCGCCGCGAGCACGCTGAATCAGCATGCGGTGGCGGTGATGAAGGGCATGTCGGCGTTCGACATCGGTCTGCGTGAGCACGGCAATGCCGACGAGGCGCAGGCGCTGGTGCGGCGCGCGTTGGCGTTCTTCAATCGCCACGGCCGCGAGGCTCTGGTGGCCGAGATCGCCAAGCTCGACCGCGGCCAGTTCGTCGACCGCGATCTGTACCTGATGGCCATCGCCACCGACTCGGCCCAATTCGTGGCGCATGGCAACAATCCGCGCGTGATCGGCCACGGTCCTGCCAGCAAGGATGTCGACGGCAAGCAGTTCGTCGTCGAGATGGCGCGCCTGGCCAAGAATCAAGGCAGCGGTTGGATCGAATACAAGTGGGAGCATCCGGTGAGCAACGAGGTGCTGGTCAAGGCCAGCTATGTGCAGCGCATGGGTGACCTCGCGGTGGCCTGCGGCATCTACAAGAACTGACCGCGCGCCGCCGGCTGGTGCTCATGGCGGCAGGCTGGCCGGCAGATCCTCGGCCAACGCATAGCCAACGCCCCGATGGGTGCGGATCGGCTCGAGGGCCGGCGCCACGGCCTTGAGCTTGGCGCGCACGGTCTTCACATGCGCATCGACCGTGCGATCGAGGCTGTCGCTGCTGTCGTCCCACACCAGTTCGAGCAATGCATCGCGCGTGTACACATGGCCCGGCCGCCTCACCAGGGCGCGCAGCAGCCCGAACTCGTAGCGCGACAGCTCGAGCGGCCGGCCATAGAAGCGGATCTGCCGCCGACCCTCGTCGACTTCGAACGCAGTGGGCGGCGGCGGCGAATCCGCGGGCGCCGCTGCGGCCGGGCGGGCGGAGCGTCTGAGCACGCTGCGCACGCGTGCCACCAACTCGCGCGGCGAAAACGGCTTGGCCACGTAGTCGTCGGCGCCGAGTTCGAGGCCGACCACGCGGTCGATCTCGTCGCCGCGCGCGGTGAGGAAGACGGTGGGCACGTCGATGTGTTCGCGCAACCGCTTGAAGAGATCGAAGCCGTTCATGTCGGGCAGGCCCACGTCGAGGATCACCAGCGCCGGTTTGCGCTGCTGCACCGCCGCCAATGCCGCCTCGGCGCTCGCGCACCACGCGGGCTCGAAGCCCTCGGTGCGCAGCGCGTACTGCAGCGTGTCGGCGATGCCGGGCTCGTCTTCGACGATCAGAATCAGCGGTTTCGGCATGGGCGCGCCGATGATAGGGCGCCGCCGTCGATAATCGCCCGATGAGTGCGCCGCTGCACAACGATGTCTTCCTGCGCGCCTGCCTGCGCCAGGCCACCGAGTACACGCCGCTGTGGTTGATGCGGCAGGCGGGGCGTTACCTGGCCGAATACCGAGCGACGCGCGAGCGTGCCGGCAGCTTCATGGGGTTGGCGACCCACCCGGAGTTCGCCACCGAGGTCACGCTGCAGCCGCTGGATCGCTACGCGCTGGACGCGGCGATCCTGTTCTCCGACATCCTGACGGTGCCCGATGCGATGGGTTTGGGCTTGAGCTTCGAGTCAGGCGAGGGCCCACGTTTCGCACGGCCGTTGCGCGATGAGGCGGCCATCGCGGCGCTGCAGGTGCCCGACATGGCCAAGCTGCGTTACGTCTTCGACGCGGTGGCCTCGATTCGCCGTGCGCTGGCCGGGCGCGTGCCGCTGATCGGCTTTTCTGGCAGCCCGTGGACGCTGGCTTGCTACATGGTCGAAGGGGCGGGCTCGGACGACTATCGCCACATCAAGGCGTTGATGTACACGCGGCCCGATTTGCTGCACCGCGTGCTGGCGATCAACGCGCAAGCGGTGGCCGCCTACCTCAATGCGCAGATCGACGCCGGCGCCCAAGCGGTGATGGTGTTCGACTCCTGGGGTGGTGTGCTCGCGCACGATTGTTTTGCGCCATTCAGCCTCGACTACACGCGGCGCGTGATGTCGGTGCTGCGTCGCGAGCACGATGGCCGCGTCGTGCCGCGCATCGTGTTCACCAAGGGCGGCGGGCCCTGGCTCGAGGCCATCGCAGATTGCGGAGCCGACGTGGTCGGCCTCGATTGGACGGTGCCTCTGCGCCAGGCACGCCTGCGCGTGGACGACCGGGTTGCCTTGCAGGGCAATCTCGATCCCGCAGTTCTATTTGCGCCACCCGCAGTGGTGGCGGCGCAAGCCCGTGCCGTGCTCGACGACTTCGGCGTGCCGCTGAGGCCCGACGGTCGCCGCGGCGGCCATGTCTTCAACCTGGGCCACGGCATCAGCCAGCACACGCCGCCGGAACACGTGCAAGCGCTGGTCGAGGCTGTGCACGCGCATTCGCGGCACCGCTTGCCGCGAGAGGCGGCGCACTGACGCAATCCCTGGCTACGCGCACAATTTCGCCGGCACGCCGCGCCGCGCTCCCACGACGGCGCGTTCCCAGGAGGTAAGTGAGCGCTCAGAACTTGACTTATCCCCACAAATTCGGTTGATGAATATTCGATGACAGCAGGCCCGTCCGGCTCGGCGGAAGTGACGGAATATCGTGCTAAGTAATTGATTTTGATACGAAATCTACCCATGCCGCGGAAAGCACGTCGATCTGGCCAACGCCTGCTGCATCAACGGGTTAGCGCAACGGACGCCAGTTTCCCCACAAAGTTGTCCACAGCTTCGGGCTGAGCGAACAAAACATCATCAAATCATTGGCTTAGGTGCGATCGTTCAGATGAAGGTTTGCGAGCGAACGGCGCCCAGAACGAGGTTGCGTGGGTGACTGACACGACGGTGCAGGTGGTGATCGACGCGCCACGCCATGCCGCCCTGGCCAACGCGCTCGACTACCTGTCTGAACGGCCGGTCGAGCCGGGATCGCTGGTGCGGGTGCCGCTGGGTCGCCGCGAGGTGGCCGGCATCGTCTGGCAACACGCCGCTGCAGCGGCCTCGGCTGGAACGACCCTGCGTTCGGTCGCGCAGCATCTGGATGCCATCGCACCGCTCAGTCATCGGTGGATGGCGATGATCGAGTTCGTTGCCGGCTACTACCAACGCGCGCTCGGCGAGGTTGCGCTGTCGGCCCTGCCAAGTGAGTTGCGACGCTTGAGTGCAGGGCAACTGGCCGCGCGCTTGAAGCGCTCGCTGCGCACGGCGCAGGGCGCGGCGACGGCGCCAGTCGAGGCCGGTGAGCCGGCGATCTTGACCGACGAGCAGACGATGGCGCTGGCCGCCATCGAGCAAGCCGCCGGGCAGCCGAATGCCCAGCCGCTGCTGCTGCACGGTGTGACCGGCAGCGGCAAGACCGAGGTCTATCTGCAGGCCAGCGCGCGCGCGCTCGCGCGCGGCCAACAGGCCCTGCTGCTGGTGCCAGAGATCAATCTGACACCGCAACTGCTGGCGCGAGTGGTCGAGCGGTTTCCAGCGCGCCGCGTGGTCGCGCTGCACAGCGCACTGACGCCGGCGCAACGCCTGAGCACCTGGCTGCTTGCGCACGCTGGCACCGCCGACATCGTGTTGGGCACCCGGCTGGCCGTGCTGGCGTCGATGCCTCGCCTGGGCCTCCTGGTGGTCGACGAAGAACACGATGCCTCGTACAAGCAGCAGGAGGGTGCCCGCTATTCGGCGCGCGACCTGGCTGTCTACCGCGGGCATGTCGAACACGTGCCCGTGGTGCTGGGGTCGGCGACGCCGTCGCTGGAGACCTGGCAGCACGCGCGCTCAGGCCGCTACCGCCGCTTGCCGCTGGAGCACCGCATCGGCGGTGCCGCGTTGCCGCGCGTGCGCCTGTTCGACATGGCAGCGCTGCCGCGTGCCAGCGGCCAGGCGCCGCCCGCACTGGCGCCGCCGGTGCTCGAGGCTCTGCGCCAGCGTCTGGCCCGCCACGAACAAAGCCTGGTCTTCCTGAACCGCCGCGGCTACGCACCGGTGCTGCATTGTGCGGATTGCGGCTGGAAGAGCGAGTGCCCCCACTGCAGCGCCTGGCGCGTCTTTCACAAGTTCGACCGCACGCTGCGCTGCCATCACTGCGGGCACAGCGAGCGTGTGCCGCGCGCCTGCCCGACCTGCGGCAACCTCGACATCCAGCCGCTCGGCCGTGGCACCGAAAAACTCGCCGAGCAACTGGCTGCCGAGTTGCCCGCGGCGCGCATCGCCCGGCTCGATGCCGACAGCGCGCGCGGTCGCGGCGGGCTCGAGCAGGCACTGGGTGCCATGCACGCGGGTGAAGTGGACATCCTGGTGGGCACACAGATGGTGACCAAGGGCCACGACTTTCGCCGCATCACGTTGGTGGTGGCCGTCAACCCCGACACGGCACTGTTCAGCAGCGACTTTCGCGCCGGCGAACGCCAGTTCGCGCTGTTGATGCAGGCTGCGGGGCGCGCCGGCCGCGACGCGGTGCAGTCGGCGGCCAGCGAGATGTGGGTGCAGACCTGGCATCCCGGGCACGCGCTGTTCGCCGCGCTGCGCGCACACGACTACGCCGCATTCGCCGAGCGGCTGCTCGTAGAGCGGCGTGCGGCAGGCTTGCCGCCGTTCGCGCACCTGGCGCTGCTGCGCGCAGAGGCGCGCGATGCCGCCACGGCCACGACCTTCTTGCGCCGCGCCGCCGAACTGGCGGCGGCGCTGGACGAGGCCGACGGTGTCACCGTCTATCCGCCGGTGCCGCTGATGGTCTCGCGCGTGGCCAACATCGAGCGCATGCAGATGGTGGCCGAAGCGGCGTCGCGTGGCCGTCTGCAGCGCTTTCTTGCGGCCTGGGTGCCGCGCCTGCACGCGCTGCGCGGCGAAGTCAAAGGCCTGGCGCGCTGGGCTGTCGACGTCGATCCGCTTGCGATCTGACGGCGCGACTCACGCCTTGCCGCCGAACCACCACGCCAGCGAGGTGAAGCTGGCAAACGACAACACGGTGGAGGTGAGGATGATGCGGGCGATGCGTCCGTTGTCGGCGCCGAAGCGCTCGGCAAGCATCGCCACGTTGGCGGCGCTCGGCAATGCGGCCGTCAACGTGATGGCCATCACCTGCAGGTCGGTCAACGGCGCGCCGGCAGCGCGCGCGGCGGTGGACACCGCGAACACCAGCGCCGGATGCAGCAGCAGCTTGGCGAGCGCCTGCGGCAAGTAACGCCTGTGCGCGGTGCGCGTGTGCGCATGCTGCCCGGCACGCCACAGCACCGCGCCGATGGTGAACAGCGCCACCGGCGTGGCGGCGTCGGCGAGCATGCGCACCACGCTCTCCACCGGCCCCGCCGGCCGCCAGCCCCACACGCTGAGCGCGCCGCCCAGCGCGATGGCCCAGGGCAGCGGATTGGACACCGCGCCGCGCAACGAGCGCAGCGCCGCCGCGCGCGCGCCGCCGGCCGCACCACCGGCCTGCGCCAGCGCGATGCACAGCGAGCTGGTGACGAACATGTCGATCAGGATGGTGGCGATCATCGGTCCCACCACCGCGGCGCCGAACAGCGCCGCCAGCAGCGGCACGCCCATGAAGCCGGTGTTCGGGAACGCGGTGACCAGCGCACCGAACGACGCGTCTTTCAGGCCCACCACCTCGTCGAGCGAGAACGCGATCGTCACCAGCACCATCAGCAGCGCGCACAGCAGGTAGACGCCGAGCACCGCGGGATTCAAGGCTTGCGCGATCGGCGTGGCCAGGCCGAAGCGGAACAGCATGCACGGCAGCGCAAAGTACAGGACGAATGCATTGAGCCCCGGTATCGCCGATTCGGGCAGCACATGGCGCCAGCCGGCCACATAGCCGGCCAGCACCAGCGCAAAGAAGGGCACCGTGACGACGAGGATCGCGGTCAAGGCGGCGGTCGCCCTCGCAGCGGCCGTGCGCCGCTCATGCCGGATGGGCCCCCGGCTGTTGGGCATCGACCGCGAACTGCGCTGCCACACCGACAGTGCTGTCGGGGTCCAGCGGCCGGTCGACCACCATCAGGCTGGCGTGCAGATGGTCGGCATCGAGCCGGCAGGCCACGTAGCCGCGCTGGTCGGCGCGGCCGTACCGCACATGCGGGTTGTGGCGCAGCGCCTGGTTCACCCGTTCTTGCGAGGTGCCGCGGCTGCTGATCGAGGTCCCGCAGATCTCCGTGGCCACGACCGCGGCGCCGGCGTCGTCGTAGTCGACCTTGAGATCGGCCACGTAGTGCGCGTGCACGTCGCCGCCCAGCACCACCACGCCGGGCACCTTGCGGTCGGCCACCGTCTGCAGCAGCCGCTTGCGCGCGGGGACGTAGCCGTCCCAGCCGTCGGTCCAATACGTCGCCTCTTCCAGGGCGGTCCACGAGAAGCGTGCCATCAAGGTCTGCTGTGCCAGCAGGTTCCAGCGCCGCCGCGGGTCCCAGCTGTCGGCCAGCCAGCGCTCCTGCGCCGCGCCGAGCAGCGTGCGCTGCGGATCCAGCAACTCGGGGCAATCGCGCGGGCGCACGACGTTGGAGCCGCCGCGGCCGGGTTTGGGGCACACCTGCACGTCGCGGTACTGGCGGTCGTCGACGGCGTGGATGCAGGCGAGCGCGCCCCAGTCGTAGCGGCCGTAGATGCGCATGTCGGGGCCGCTGGGCCGCAGCGCCTTCGGGAACGGCATGTGCTCCCAGTAGGCGCGATAGGCGGCGGCGCGCTGCTCGGCAAAATCGGTTTGCAGGCTCTGGCCCTGCAGGCCGGCGTAGTCGTTGTCGACCTCGTGGTCGTCCCACACCAGCAGCCAGGGCATCGCCGCATGCGCGGCCTGCAGCGCCGGATCGCTCTTGTACTGCGCATAGCGTGCGCGGTACTGCTCGAGCGTGCGCACCGTGGGCCCTTCGTGGCGACGCACCGCGATCGGCGGCGACATGTATTCGTAGATGTAGTCGCCGACGAACAGCACGAAGTCGAACTCGTTGCTGGCCACGTGCCGCCAAGCCGCGTAGTGGCCGTGGTCGTAGCGCTGGCAACTCGCCAGCGCGAAGCGCATGCCGGCTGCTGCAGCGGCCGCCGGCGCGGTGCGGGTGCGGCCGGTGGCGCTGCGCTGGCCCAACGCCTCGAAGCGGTACCAATAGATGCGGCCCGGCTCGAGACCCGTCGGCTCGGCATGAACGCTGTGCGCCTCGTCGGACAGCGCGCTCTCGGTGCCGCGCGCGGCGATGTCGGTGAAGCCCTCATCACGAGCGAGTTCCCAGCGCACCGGCACCTGCACCGGCAGATCGGGACCGGTGGCACGCGTCCACAACACGACGCTGCGTTCGCGCGGTTGCCCCGACGCCACCCCGAGTGCAAAACGAGGGACGTCGGCTGCGCGGGCGTGGCGGATGAATGCCGGCGCGGCGGCGGCACAGCCCGCAACCGCCAACCAGTGGCGCCGCGACAGCGAGAAGGGTTCGTCGTGCATCGTGAAAACGGTGGCGTGAGCGACGGCCCGCGCTTCATACCACATTGCGCGCATCGAGCGTTGGCTATCATCGCGCGCCGCGATGATCGAGCCCGCCACGACCACCCTCAATCCAGCCCAGTGGCAGGCTGTGCGCCACACGCAAGGGCCTTGTCTGGTGCTGGCCGGCGCCGGCTCCGGCAAGACCCGCGTCATCGTGCACAAGATCGTGCACCTGTTGAATTCCGGCATGCCGCCCGAACAGATCGCCGCCATCACCTTCACCAACAAGGCGGCGGCCGAGATGCGCGAACGCACGCGCGACAGGGTCGGCCCGCGCGCCGCCAAGCCGCTGGTGATCTGCACGTTCCACGCGTTGGGAGTTCGTCTGCTGCGCGAGCACGGCGAGGCATTGGGCCTGAAGCCGCGGTTCTCGATCCTCGACAGCGACGACGTGCTGGCGCTGCTGCGCGACGCCGGCGGCACCACCGACGCGGCGCTGGCGCGCCGCTGGCAGTGGACGATCAGCGGCTGGAAGAACCGCGGCTTCAGCGTCGATGCCGCCGAGGCCGCGGCCGCTGGCGACGACGAGCGTGTCGCGGCCCGCGTGATGCGGCGCTATGGCGAGCGACTGAGCGCGTACCAGGCGGTGGACTTCGACGACCTGATCGGCCTGCCGCTCAAGCTGCTGCGCGAGCACGCCGGCGTGCGCGAGCAGTGGCAACAGCGCCTTGCGCACGTGCTGATCGACGAAGTGCAGGACACCAACGCCGTGCAATACGACTTGCTCAAGGCGCTGGTGGGCGATGCGGCCCGCTTCACCGCGGTCGGCGACGACGATCAGAGCATCTACGGCTGGCGCGGCGCGACGATCGAGAACCTGAAGCAGCTGCCGCGCGATTTTCCGTCGCTGAAGGTGATCGCGCTGGAGCAGAACTACCGGTCCACCGGTGCCATCCTGCGCGCCGCCAACCAGGTGATCGCCGCCAATCCCAAGCTGTATGCCAAGACGCTGTGGAGCGATCGCGGCGACGGCGAACCGGTCAAGCGCATCGACTGCGACAGCGAAGAGCACGAGGCCGAGCGCGCGGTGGCGTGGCTCCAGGCACGGCGCGCCGCCGGCGGCGACGTGAAGTGGCGCGACTTCGCGGTGCTGTACCGCGCCAACCACCAGGCCAAGGTGTTCGAGCAGGCGCTGCGCCGTGCACAGATACCTTACCAGGTTTCCGGTGGACAGAGTTTCTTCGACCGGACCGAGATCAAGGATCTGTGCGCCTGGCTGCGCCTGTTGGTCAACAACGACGACGACCCTGCCTTCCTGCGCGCCGCCATCGCGCCCAAGCGCGGCATCGGCCACCAGACGCTGGCCGCGCTCGGCGAGTTCGCGAGCTGCTGGAAGCTGTCGCTGTTCGAGGCGCTGTTCGCCGACAGCCTGCACACCGCGTTGCCGCGCAAGGCGGTGCAAGCGCTGCACGAGTTCGGCCGCTACGCCAACGACCTCGCATACCGTGCGCGCCATGCCCGGGGCGCCGATGCCGCGCGCGAGCTGCTGGCCGACTGGCTGCGCACGATCGGCTACGAGCAGCATCTGCACGATGGCGAGGAGCAGACCAAACTCGCCGAGGCGCGGTGGGCCAACGTGCTCGAGTTCGTCGAGTGGATCGCGCGGCGTTGTGGCGCCGAGCCGGCAGGCGGCGACTCGGCCACTGTGAACGAGAGCGGCAGCGTGCTGCAAGTGGCGCAGACGATCAGCCTGATGCACAGCATCGCCGAGCGCGGCGATGAGGCCGACGTGGTGACGCTGTCGACGCTGCACGCCGCCAAGGGGCTGGAGTGGCCGCACGTGATGCTGGCCGGCGTCAACGAAGGTTCGTTGCCGTTCGCGAGCGAGGCGCAGCCCATCACTGCGCAGCGCCTGGAAGAAGAGCGGCGCCTGATGTACGTGGGTGTCACGCGCGCGCGGCAATCGCTGACGGTCAGCGCGCTCAAGCGGCGCAAACGCGGCCGCGAATCGGTGCCGGCGTTGCCCAGCCGTTTCATCGCCGAGATGAAGCTCGACGACGCGGCGTCGCGGGGCGATCCGCGCGAGCGGCTCAAGCGCCTGCGTGCCGAACTGGCGTCGCGTGCGGCGGCGCCGGTCGAGCCCGCCGCATGATGCGCGCCGTGATGAACCCGCGCGTGCTCAACGGATTGATCGTGGCCAGCGCGATGCTGTCGATCGCCGCCTCCTCATGGGCGCTCGATTCGCGCGTGCTGCTCATCGGGTTCAAGCCGCTGACCACGTTGCTGATCCTGCTGCGGGCCTGGCCGCGCGGCGCCGATGCCCGGTCGGCAAGGCGCGCATTGCGCTTGGGCTTGATGCTGTCGTTGCTCGGCGACGTGGTGCTGCTGTGGCCCGAGCAGGGCTTCCTGCCGGGACTGGTGGCGTTCCTGCTGGCTCACATCGCCTACGCGGTGGCCTTCACGCGCGAGCATCGTTTTCTCGCGCGGCCGGCGGCGCTGGCTGGCTATGCGCTGGCCGCAGGGGCGGTGCTGGCGTTCCTGTGGTCGTTCATTCCCGCGGCCCTGCGCATCCCCGTGGCCTGCTATGTACTCGCGCTCACCGCAATGTCGGCCCAGACCGCGGTCGTGGGCCTGGCCTCGCAAGGCGACGATCGCCGGCGCGGCCGCCTGCTGATGCTGGGTGGCGCGCTGTTCATGACCTCCGACGCGCTGCTGGCCACCAACCGGTTCGCGCACGCGCTGCCGGCGGCGACCTTGTGGATCCTCGGCACCTATTGGGCGGCGCAGTGGTGCATCGCGTCGTGGCTGAAGCCTGCGACCCCGGCCCCGACCTGATGTCCGCGCGCCCATGCGTAGGCGCTCGACGGCGCCGACTTCACATGCCCTTGAACAACCCCGCGTAGCTGCGGCTGACCTCGAGCTTCTCGGGGTGCCCCTTGACGCTGACGATCTGGCGCCCGCGAAAGTCGCGCGACACGCCGGCCACCGCGTGCACATTGATCAGGGTCGAGCGGTGGATCTGCCAGAACAGCTTCGGGTCGAGCTCGTCGACCAACTCCTTGATCGGCTTGCGGATCAGCGCCTCCAGCTGCGTGGTCTGCACTCGCGTGTACTTCTCGTCGCTGATGAAGAACAGCACGTCGGCCACCGGGATCATCTGGATGGTGGAGCCCACACTGGCCTGGATCCATTGCAGGTACCCGGTCGTGGTCGACGGATTGAGCTGTGCCGACAGCCTGTGCAGCAACTGCTGGATCGGCACGCTCGCCGGCGCATCGGCCGTGCCGCGCGTGGCCAGGCGCTTCTTCAGGCGCTCGACGGTCAGCGCCAGGCGGTCGCGCTCGGCGGGCTTGAGCACATAGTCGGCCACGCCCTGTTCGAACGCCTCGATCGCGTATTGGTCGTAGGCCGTGACGAACACGATCTCGGGCAGCAGCGCGTCGTCGTCGAGATCGAGCTGCGCAATCTGCCGCGCCGCCTCCACGCCGGTGAGCCCCGGCATGCGGATGTCGAGGAACACGATATCGGGCTGGTGTTCGCGCACGGCCTGCACCGCTTCGATGCCGTTCTTGGCCTCGGCCACGATGACGAGCTCTGGCCACACCTCGGCGAGGCGCGCGCGCATCTGCTCGCGCATCAGGCGCTCGTCGTCGGCGAGCACCGCGCGGGCGGTCGTCGGGGTGTTCATGGGGTCATCGTAGCCGGCGGCGCCGGTTTGACTGCGCGCCACAGCGCCCAGGCGAGCAGCAGGAACGGCGACAACAGCGCCAGCAGGACCACGCCACCCACCAGCACCGGCAGGCCCACCGTCAGCAGCAGCACCGGCACCAGGGCCACCGCCACCACCAGCAGGGCCGCGACGCCGAGCAACAACGCCACCAGCACCGACACCGCCGCCACGATGGCCAGCGCCAGCTTGTCCGCCGTCGGCAGGGCTGCGAGGTCGAGCCCGCTGGCCACCGAGGTGCCGTTGATCGTGATCTCCAGCGGCGCCGGAAAGACGCTGCCCAGAACCGAGACGATGATGAACGCCGAGCACACCACCAACGCAAACAGCAGCCACGCCACGCTGCGCAGCCAGCGGCGTCGCCGCGGCTTGACGCCGGGGGCCGGGGTGGGCAATGTCGTCGACGGCGTGCTCATGCAGTGCCTCCTTCGATGCTCTTGTAGGGGACGGTGATGGTCACGGCGGTGCCGCCGCCGTTGTTCTCGCGCACGCTCAGCGTGGCCTTGTTGCCATACAGCAGTTGCAGCCGCTCGCGCACATTGGCCAGGCCCACGCCGGTGCCGCCGGTGGCCGCCTTGCCGAAGCCGACGCCGGTGTCGGCCACGGTCACCGCGAGCTTGCCGTGCTGCACCTCGGCGCGCACGCTCAACGAGCCGCCTTCGGGCTTGGGCTCCAGGCCGTGCTTGATGGCGTTCTCGACCAGCGTCTGGATCATCATCGACGGGAACTCTGCCGATTGCAGGCCCTCGGGCACGTCGATCTCGGTGCGCAGCCGGTCTTCCATGCGCACTTTCAGGATTTCGAGGTAGGGCCGGATCACCTCGAGCTCGCGCTTCAGGTCGCGCGGCCCGCCGTCGCCGGCCTCGCGCATCGTCGGCATCGACGCGCGCAGCAACTGGATCAGGTTTTTCTGCATCGTGCTGGCGCGCGCCGGATCGGTCTCGATCAGGTGGTCGATCGACCCCAGCGTGTTGAACAGGAAATGCGGCTCGACCTGCGCCTGCATCGCTGCCATGCGCGCCTCGACCACCTGGCGCTTCAGCGATTCGGCCTCGGCCGTCTCGGTGGCCTGCGCGGCCTGCGCCTCGGCCTGGATCTGCCGCTTGTAGGTGAACTTGATGATCGCCGAGGCCACGATCCAGAGGAACGCCAGTTCGGGCAACGAGTCGCCGAACCGCGCGGTGTGCACACGCACGCGCTGGCGGCCTTGCTCGACCACCTGAGCCTCTTCGCGCGCTGCCTCGGCTTCGTCCTTGGCCTCTTCGATCGCCTCGATGATCGAGCGCCGCGCCTCCTCGACCGCCTCGCGCACGGCCTCGCTGGTGGCGCCCGGTGGCAAGCGGATGTCGACCGAGGGCCCCTCGGCGGCGGGCAACGCCGAACTGGCGGCACCCTGCGCCGCGCTCGCTGCGGGCGCTGGTGTCTTGGGCGTGATGCGCACGCCGTGCTCATCGATCGAAATCTCGTAGCTGTGGTCACCCTGAGTGCCGGGCTTGCCCTTCTCGATCGGGAGCGGCGGCTCGCGCGATCGAGTCGGCGCTTTCGGAGGCTTGGGCGGCTTGGGCAGCGTGGCGGGCTCATCGATCGTGAGCACCTCGGTGGTTTTCCAGCTGAATGGCGGGATGTGCTGCAGGATCGCCGCCAGGATCAACAGCAGGATCGACAGCAGCACGAAGCGCCACCAGGTGATGCCGACCAGCCATCCGGCGTAGGCGTGGAACGCGCGCACGCTGGCGCTCGCGAACTGCTGCCAGCGCGTGGCGTTCGGAGCAAGGGTGCTGGTGGACATGACGAGGGAGGCCAGGAAGCGTCGTTGCCGCGCAATGTACGCAAGGTCCGCAGGCCGCGCGATGGACGATCGACGCACTGCAGCGGCGGCCGGCCCAGTTGCCATGGCAAGCGACGGGCCGTGCGGCTCGATTCGGTGCGCGTGGGCATCGGGAGAAGGATGAAGCCCGCGCTCACTGCAGCACTTGCAGGCCAAAGCCCAGCAAGGCGATCGTCACCGTCACGCACAACACCAGCGTCAACAGCGTCATCGCGGCGCGGTCGTCGTCGGCCAGGCGCTGCACCGGATCGTTGGCCGGTTCGATCGGGAACACCGGCATCGCCGCGGGTTGCCAATGCGTGCGCACACGCGCCTTTGGCGGTCGCGGCGGCAAGGTGCCGCCCATCACCAATGGTTTGGGCGGCGGCGCCTTGTCCACCGGCATCAGCGTCGGCCAAGGCCGCAGCGCGCGGCCGCTGTCGGCGTCGATGAAATGGGCGCTCGGGCGCGTGTGCAGGGAAGTCATCTCGGCTACCTCCGGATCCAGATGCCGCCGGAACATCAGCGGGATGGAGGCATTGCAGCGGAGACGGCGTCGCATTGCGACGCGACAAAGCGTCGGCTGGCGCGTTCAAAAGTAGACGATCGGAAGACGACCCGATCATCCAGGCCCGGCCGCAGTGGCCCGCCAGCGCATGGGGCGTCGAAGGTCGGGCGCCCGGTTGATTGCGATGGCGTGCTCGCCTATGAGGAGGATGGGCCTTGGCCGGGCCCTTGGTCGCCTGGGTCCCGGACGGGCGGGCGGTCCTTGTCGGTCGGATGAGGCAGCTTGGGCTGGAAGTCGCGGTCGAAAATCGGATATCGAGGCGGCTTGGCGCGCAGCAACACGATCTTTTGCGGCACGCCATCGACCCGGTGGTACTCGATCAGGAACTTCACCCATGCCGAGCGGCCCGTGCTGTCGTCGAGGAAGTCGATCACGTGGGCCTGCGCGGGCGGGTCGGCAGCCTTGTTCGAGTCCTTCAAGTAGTAGGGTGTGCGCCAGTCCCATAGCCCTTGCAGGCCCGGGTCGGGGAAGAACACGTTGATGCCCAGACGCTGATTGCGGAAGTCCCAGATCTGGTTCTCATCGATCCAGGGGCGATCGAACTCGCCGTACTGCCACACCGTGCCGACCGCCCGGATCAGGTCGTCGGCCCGGTCATGGATCGTGCCGCTGGCGAACTGCCGCTTTAGCTGCACCGCGAAGTCGACCAAGTCGGTCAACTGGTCGGGCACCTGCAGCTGGAAGCCTTGTTCGGTGTCGTACTGCTGCGCATCGAGCACGGCCAGCCTGATGCGGTCGCGAACGCCGGCGCCACTGGGCGACTTGAGCGCTTCGGTCAGCTCCTGGGCCAGCCGGGTGAGCGCCGCGAACACGCCCGACATCCTGCGCAGGGCAATGGCGGCGCCCACCGTGGGGTGGTTCAGCTTCTTGTGCAGCATGTCGCCGTTCTTCAGCGCGAACCACTTCGCCAGTTGCTCGCGTGTGGCCGCGCCAGCCTTGCGCAGCTCCTTGAACACCTCGGGGTAGGTTTCGCCGGCGGTGAAGAAGTTGTAGTTGGCGTAACCGGTGGCGAAGTCGGCCAGCGTGGCCACCGTGTGCAGCACCTCCACCGACATGTTGAAGCAGTTGTTGAAATGGATCACCGCGGGTTTGGGCACGCCGTCTTTGATGGCGCGGCGCAGTGCGGAACCCAGGCCCCAGGTGGACATCGGCAGGTTGACTGGGTGGATCTCCGGGGATTCCACCGGGAGTTCGGGGTAGCCCGACACCGTCAGGATCGGCGCGCCAGTGCCGGACTTGGCAGGCTCCAGGCTGTCGCTGCCGAGCTTCCAATCGACCGTGCCCTGCCCGCTCGTGCTTTGCGGCGTGATCGCCGAGCCGTCGATGTCCGGCAGGTAGCCGGCGCCATGGCCTTCGAGCGCGAGCACCAGCGTCGAACAGGGGAAGCGATGATGCGTGCGCCTGAGAAACCCGGCCAGCGACTGCGGCGCACTCATCAGCTGTTTCCAGGCGGAATGCACGGCGATGTTCTTCGGCTCGAACGCCGGAATCTCGATCAGGTAGCTGTCGTCCTCGTGCAGATCGATCAGGGCCGAGACGTGCACACCTTGGCTCGCCACGCCGAGCAGGTGCTTGACCAGCGGGTGTTGTCGAATCGACTTGCGCTTGTTGTCTGGAAACTCGCTGAGCGTGCGGTCGCTGCCGAAAGGCGCGAACACGGCGAACACCACGCTATCGGTGCCGTCCGGACGCTTGGGGTTCAGCGGCAGCAGGCTGGGCAGTCGGTTCATCGTTTGGCCTTCGTGCAGTCGAGATCGACTCGCCGATGGTACGGGTGCCGCATCGCGCGGCGTGCCACAACCTAGGGCCGATACACTCGATCATCCCCAGTTTGAAGTCCGCCATGACCGCCACCGACGCGGCGCAAGGCTCGCCAGCGCCGCTGCCCAATGTGCTGGACCGGCTGTCGCTGATCGAGGAGTTGCTCGATGCGGCGCTGACGGCGTTGCGACAGGGCACGTTGGAGTTGCTGGTCCGCCAGCGACCCTTGGCCGCGCGGTGGCTGATGCGCCGCTTCTTGCCGGTGGTGCAGGGCACGGTGGGCGATGCGCTCGCAGCGCAGGCCGATGCGTCCGAAGTCCCGGCGTTGTTGCTGCGCTGGCTGGTGACCCAGCTGCGGCCCGATCTCGAGCCACGCCTGGAGGGTATCGGCGACGAAGCCTGGCTGAACCTCGTCGCCTGGAGACCGATGCTGGCCCTGATGTGTCACCACCGGCTTGCGGAGGTGCCGGCGTTCCCCGGGCGCTATCGCAAGCGAGCCGGCGAGGCGGCGGTCGACAACCTGTGCGGCCTGTGGGACGTGGGGCCGAGCACCTTCTATCGCTACGTGGAGCGCGGCAAGCACCAGATGGCGCTGATCGCCATGGAGTCGACGCCGGCCGCGGCACGGTGCCTGTCGCTGCGACGCTTCGTCGTCGCCGCGCTGGCGGCGCGAGGATTCTGGACGACCGAGCCGCAACGCTTGCAATGGCATGTGAGTCAAGCCAGCACGCTGCGCCTGCGCGGCGATCCCGCATCGGCGTTGTGGCATGCACTGCAAGCGGCCGATGCCGACTTGGCGACCGAGATCCTGCGCAGCCATGCCGCGGCGCTGGCCGGCATGGTGGAGACCGATGCCCTGATCGAGCGGGTGGCGGCATTGCCCGCCGGCACGCGTTCGCGCTTCGATCTTTGGCAGGCGCGCGCGGCGCTCGCGCGCACGCGCAACGCGGTGGACCGCGAGCTGCCGGCCCACGAGCGCGCCTTGCAGCTGGCCACCGAGGCGGCCGACCCGCTGTTGCTGGGCATTGCGTACGCGGCGCTGGGCCGCTTCTACGAATCGCGCGACGCCGATCGGGCCTTCGCGTGCTACGAAGACAGTGCCAGGTACCTGCTGGCGGCCGACCCCGGACACCGCGACGGCGCCACGGTCGCCCAATACATGACCACCCTCGTGCGCTTGGCGTGGATGCACGTGTTGCGCAACCACCCGCAGGCCAAGGCCATGCTGCAGCGGGCCGACGACCTGCGCCAGGCCCATGCGGTGCCCGAAGACCTGGTGGGCATGCTCGAGCAGAGTTGGGGCGAGTACTGGCGAGTGGCCGGCGACTCACAACGCGCGCTGCAGGCCAAGCACCGAGCGCTGAACATCTATCAGCGCTTGGGTGATCAGCGATCGATCCTGGTCACCTATCTGAATCTGATCCTGCTGCACGGTGAAGCGCGTGAGCTCGATCGCGCGGAGGCCTATGCCCAACAGGTATTCGAAGTGGCACGCAGGTCCGTCGTCGAGCCGTCCATTCTGGTCAGCACGCACGGCAATCTGGCCCTGGCCTACGTGTGGGCCGGACGCTATGACCTGGCGATCCATGAATACCGCGAGGCGCTGGACCAGGCCTCGAACGCCAACCTGCGCTTGCACGTCAATCGAACGCGGATGAATCTGGCCAATGCCTACTTCCGGCGCTTCATGGAGACGCGCGACCCCGAGCTCGAGCGATTGGGCGACGCGCAGTTGGAGGCATTCTTCCAGGCGCCGGCATCCGAGCGAACCCCCTCGTTGACAGAGGACGCCAGGAACCTGAAGGCCGAAACCCTCGGCACGCAACCCGAGAAGTCCGGCGATCGCCTGCTCTCCACGGAATCCGCCGAGCATCTCGATGAAATGGCCGAGATCCAACGTCGGCGGGCGGCGCTGCATGCCAGCGCGACACCGCAAGAGCAGGCACGCGCCCGCCTGGCGATCGCCAATGCCTACCTCGCGATCTCGGTGAAAGAGCGCGAAGCCGCCCGGGCACTGGCCGAGAAACACGATCTCGGCGACAGCTTTCTTGCCGAACTCGGTCAACTGCGTGCGACCTTCGATCGCCAGCTCACGCGCGAGCAGCGGGCGATCGCGCAGTGGCAGCAGCGTGGCGCCGACGTGCTCGACGACACGCGGCGCCATGCGTTGGTCGAGCGCCTGCTGCGCGAGGGCGCCATCAACAAGAGCGCCTACGCCGAGTTGTGCAACGTCAGCCCGGCCACCGCGTCGAAGCACCTCACCACACTCGCCGAACGCGGCCTGCTTCAGCAAACCGGGAAAGGCCCGAGCACTCGCTATTTGCTGAAGGACTGACCTTGGTCACACGCCGACTGACCGGTGCACAGGAGGCCGCGCGGCTACGCGGGTGTCCACTCCTCGGCGCTCGCGCCGGTCAGCGCGCGAACACGGCCCTCGTCAGCGGCGAGCTCGCGTGCATTGCCCGAATAGACGACACCGCCATCGTCGAGCACATAGGCGTGATCGGAGATGGCGAGGCTCATTCGCGCGTTCTGCTCCACCAAGAGCACGGAAATACCCTCGTCTCGCATCTGCGAGACCACGGCAAATACCTCGCGAACGATCAACGGCGCCAAGCCCTGGGCCGGCTCGTCGAGAATGAGCAGCCGAGGATTGAGCAAGAGCGCGCGACCGATCGACAGCATCTCCTGCTCGCCGCCCGACAGCTGACGCCCGCGTTGGAGCCTGCGTTCGGCCAACCGTGGGAACAGCTGGTAGACCCGCGCGAGCGTCCAGGGCCCGCTGCGCTCCAGAGGAACCCTGAGGTTCTCCTCAACACTGAGGTTGGCAAAGATCCTCCGCCCCTCCGGAACATAGCCGACACCGCTTGCGGCGATTCGAAACGTCGGCCAGCGGGTGACATCTGCTCCGAAGATCGTCACACGGCCTTTGCGCGCGGGCGTCAAGCCCATGAGCGTGCGCAGGGTCGTCGTCTTGCCGGCACCATTGCGGCCGAGCAAAGTGGTGATTTGCCCTTCCGCGACGTCCATGCTGACGTCACGAAGGATGTGGCTCTTGCCGTAGTAGGTATTCAGCCCCTCGGCCGTGAGCGCCGCGCTCATGCGGTGCTGCCCAAGTAGGCGGCCTGCACGGCCTCGTTGGCGGCGATCTCCTGCGGTGTGCCCTCGGCAAGAAGACTGCCCTGATCCAGCACGGTGATTCGATCGGCAAGGTGGAACACGACGCGCATGTCGTGCTCGATCAGCACCACGGTGAAATTGTTGTCGCGGTGCAGACGGCGAATGAGCTGCGTGACCGCGTAGGTCTCCTGGTCGCCCATGCCTGCCGTCGGCTCGTCGAGCAACAGCAGGCGAGGCCGCAGCGCCAGCGCCATCGCGATCTCGGCTGCGCGCTGGTCGCCGTGCGAGAGCTCGCCGACAAGCCGGTCTGACTTGGCACCCAGACCGGTGAGCTCAAGAGTCTCCGCGACAAGACGATGGACTCTGGTTCGTTGCGCCGCACTGATCCACGGGCGCAGTCGGAAACCCTCCGTCACTTCCGCACTGATCCGCACGTTCTCGAACACGCTGAGCTCGGGAAAGATCTCGGTGATCTGAAATGTACGGGCCATGCCGAGAGCGACGCGCTCATGCACCGGAAGCGCCGTGATGTCGCGGCCGTCGAACTCGATTGTTCCGGTCGTCGGCGGGAAGAACCCGCTGATGAGATTGAAGAACGTGGTCTTGCCGGCACCGTTGGGGCCGATGATTGCGCGCAGCTCCCCGCTCTCCACACTCAGCGACACGTCGCGCACGGCGATCAGGCTGCCGAATTGCTTGCTGACGCCCTTGACCCGCAGAACGCTCATGAATCGCTCTTGTGCCGAATGAAGCCGAGCAAGCCACGCGGGAAGAACAGCACGATGGCGACGAACAGCATGCCGACGAACGACATCCAATTGACGGTGAGACTCGAAAGGTAGTCCTGCAGCACGACGAAGACGGCGGCCCCGAGGAGCGGCCCCCAGAAGCTGCGCATACCACCCATGACCGCCATCATCACGAAGTCGCCGGACTGGCTGTAGTGCAGCCCGCGCGGGTCGGCGAAGTTGTTCAACAGGGCATACAGCGCACCCGCGAATCCCATGAACAGGCACGACAGGGTGAAGGCAATCCAGATATGGCGGTCCACGGGAATCCCGAGAAAGCGGGCTCGCCGTTCGTTTTCTCGAATCGCGATCAACGTGCGCCCGAAAGGGGAGCGCAGGATGAATCCCATCAAGCTGACGGCCACTGCCAGGCTGAGCAGCACGAAGTAGTAAAACGCGTTGGCGTTCGACAGGATGTCGATCTTGCCGATTCCGAGATCCAGCGGTTGGCGCGAGAAGCCGCGCAATCCATCGTCGCCACCGGTGACGGAACTCCATTGAAAGGCGATGTAGTAGAAGACCTGCCCGAACGCGATCGTGACCATGGCGAAGTAGACGCCGCGCCGCCGCACGATCAGCGCACCCAGCGCCGCGCCGGCGACACCGCCCAGCAGCGTTCCGCACAGCAGCGCCAACGGCGTACTGGGCGCAAGGAATTTCAACGCGAATCCGGCGCCATAGGCACCGAGTCCGAAATAAGCCGCGTGACCGAAAGACAGCACGCCGGTGAATCCGAGAAGGAAGTTGACGGACATGGCAGCCAAGCCGAGCACGAGCACGCGTGTGCCGAGCGCGGTATAGCCGCCGAGTGGTGCCATCCAATAGGGCGCCAGCAACAGCGCCGCCCAGATCGCCGCGAGTGCCACCAATCGACGGGGCTGCATCTGTTCGCTCAAGTCATCATGCCTTCTTCGCCGAACAGGCCGCGCGGGCGAATCAGCAGGACCACGGCCATCAGTACGTACATGATCGCCTCGCTCGCAGCAGGCAGGAACACCGCCGTGATGCCCGAAGCGACGCCGATCAGCAGACCCCCAAGCAGCGTGCCGGTGAGACTGCCGACGCCGCCGACGATGATGGCGACAAAACTCGGCATCAGAAGCCCGGTGCCCATGGTGGGCTCAAGGCCGAGCTGGCCTGCAGCGAGCACACCGCTCAGGCCAGCCAGAAAAATGCCGACAGCGAAATTGAGGGAGCGCAGCATGCCGACGTTGATGCCGAGCGTGGAGACCGTTTCGAGGTCGAGGGTACCGGCTCGGATGCGAACGCCGAGCCGGGTGTAGCGCAGCAGCATGAAAAGTAGCGTCACCGCGACGGCCACCGTGCCAACCATGAACAGGCGATAGCCGGTGATGAAGAACAGTTCGTTGCTCAGCGGCTGCGCCAGGATGGGCGGAACAGTCACAGGCTTACCCTGTGCACCCCAGATGAAACGGGTGCCGTCTTCGAAGACGAAGGCCAAGCCGAAAGTCAGCAACAGGCTGTAGAGCGGATCGCGCCCATAAACTCGCCTGATGAGCAAGCGTTCGAGAGCCAGGCCGATGATGGCGGTGATTGGCGGCGCGATCAGCAGGGCGCCCCAGAAACCGACATAGGGCGTGATCGTGAAGGCGATGTAGCCGCCGATGACGAGAAATCCGCCATGCGCAAAGTTGATCACGTTGCTCAAATTGAGAATGAGAGACAACCCCAACGCCATCAACACATAGAACGCCCCAATGATCAGGCCGTTGGTGATGTTGAAGAGAAGGAGTTGCGTCATCTCTGAGTCATATCGGGCAGCGGACAGCGCTCGGCCAGCGTCGTGCCGCACAGGCGCTGCGGGCCTGAGGGACGAGCGACTCTGTGACGTGGAACGGGCGCCGCCTGTGTGGTCAAGCCGGCCACTGCACCTTGCAGCCGGTCGCACTCTCGGGCGGTGCCGTCTTGTCTCCAGCAATCACCTGGTCAACGCGGAACAGATCCTCCGGATCGCCGCCTGGCTTGGCCAGCGCCTCGCCCACGAACGATGAAGTCATGAGTTGGTGGTCGCCTTTGCGGTAGTAGCACTTGTTGGGTTGGAGCTTGATGTCGTCGGCGAGCTCGAACCCGCCGAGCGCTTCGGCCAGCCTTCTCGCATCGAGCGTCTTTTCCTTGTTGGCGACTGCCGCTAGCGTATGGACCGATGTGAAGCCGAACCAGTGGCGCGCTGTCGGAACCTTGCCCCCATTCATCTTTCGGATATCGCCGACGAATTTCTCGACGCCTGGAACACCCGGTTGTTTCCAATACCACTCGAACATCCAGATGCCGACACGCGCCTCGGGCGGCATCGCCTCGAGCGATTCGAGCTCCTGTTGAAGCCCGGCCACATGGATCTGTTTTTCAATGCCGAACTGGGCTATCTGCTTCAGGCAGTTGACCATGTCCGAGCCCTGTGGCAGCACCAGCAGGACGTCCGGATTGGCAGCACGCGCCTTGATCAAGTAGGCCGAGAAGTCGGTCGTGCCGAGCGGCGTGAGTTCATTGCCGGTGATCGTTCCGCCGAGCTTTTGTAGGTCAAGCGCGGCGGCTTTCTGCAGCGTGTGGCCGAAGGCGTAGTCGGGCGTTATGAAGTGCCACTTCTTGCCGTACTTGGTGAAGAGCAAGTCGGCAACCGCATTGGCCTCCATGCTGGTCGTGTTGCAAACGCGATAGACGTTCCACTTGCAGTCGACGCCGGTGATCGTATCGGTGTGGCCGCCGGAAACGATGTGCAGCACCTTCTTCTCGTTGGTGACCTGGGCAATGGCCTGAGCGATGCCGGAGTTCACGTCGCCGATCAGGAACGAAACCTGATCGCGCTCGATCAGCTTGCGCGCCTTTTGGACGCCGGTGCCGACATCGTTTGCGGAGTCCTCGACCAGGAGTTCAATGGGCCGACCTAGGATGCCTCCCTTGGCATTGATCTGCTGGACCGCAAGCTTGGCGCCGGTGACCTCGTTCTGTGCAACCGCCGCATAGACACCTGTCAACGGATCGACCATGCCGATTCGCAGGGGTGTCTCGCCGCGCGCGTTGACGATGAAGGGCGGTGCCGCCTGCAATGCCGCCACCGCCGTGGCGCCCTTGAGAACCGTGCGACGATTCAACGTGGCGATGCGACGCGGTTCGCTCATATCTCTACTCCATATGTCATTTTGAACGGCCGATGATCCGGCACCATTTCGCCGAACAGCTGGAATGCTCGGGCATCACGATCTGGAATGCCAAGGGCCGATGCACAAGGCCCCTGATTCCGCAGCCGTTCGATGTTCGGTCAGGGCGTTCGCCCTGCGAAGGCCGTGCTTCCCAGTAGGTAGAAGTCCTAGCCCCAAGTCTGAACTGCGGCTCAAGGCGATGACACCTTCAACGCGGAGACATTGCCCCGCCGCGGTGCGCTCGCAGGGGCGCCTGCTGCCCCGGACCAGAGAAGGGTCAGGCTGAGTTCTCTTCGCGTGTCCGCGGCGCGGGCTCAATGCCCATACAGGTAGTTCGGGAGCCACAGCGTCATGCCCGGCCACACGTACATGATCGCCATGCACAGGATCACGATCAGCATGTACGGCATCATGCCGGCGAAGATCTGGTTCAGCGTCACGTGCGAGGGCGACACGCCCTTCAGGTAGAAGGCTGACATCGCCACCGGCGGCGACAGGAACGCCGCCTGCAGGTTGACGAACACCAGCGTGCCCCACAGCATCGGGTCGATCTTGAAGTGCTGCAGGATCGGCAGGAAGATCGGCACGAAGATCACGATGATCTCGGTCCACTCGAGCGGCCAGCCGAGCACGAAGATGATCGTCTGCGACAGCAGCATGAACTGCAGCGGCGTCATATCGAGCGACAGCACCCAGCGCTCGACCAGCGCCTGCCCGCCCAAGATCGCGAACACGGCCGAGAACAGCGCCGAGCCGACGAACAGCCAGCACACCATGGCCGTGGTCTTGGCGGTCAGGAACACCGCTTCCTTGATGCGCTGGAAGTTCAGCGTCTTGGCCTGCCATGCCATCAGGAACGCGCCGGCAGCGCCCACCGCGGCCGACTCCGTGGCTGTGGTGATGCCGAACAGGATCACGCCCAGCACCACCAAGGTCAGCACGCCCAGCGGCATCGTCGACGAGACGAGCATCTTGAGAATCTCGAACTGCTCGGCGTCGAATTTCCAGTAGTACCAGCCGAGCAGCAACAGGGTGATGGCGCAGCTGATGGCGAAGCCCGTGTAGAACGCCGGCGGCACGCCTGGCGCAACTTCGGCCTCGGTGGCGACACCGCCGCCCATGCGCTGCAGCGGCTCATCGGCCGCAGGCGCAGCCGCAGGTGCCGACTGTGCCGAGCCCGGCGGTTCCTTCAGCCCGTCGCTTGCGCCCGCAGGCTCCTTGAGCCCGCTGTCGGACCCCGGCGGTTCTTGCAGGCCGCCGCCACTGACGGCCGGCGGCTGCTGCACGCCTGCTTGCGGCGTCGCGGTGCCCTTCGAGACGGCCGCGGGCGCAGCCGGTGCATCGACATGCTGGGTGTAGATCGTCACGTACCACCAGGTGGCGCCCAGGCAGACCAGCGCCAGCCACACCGGCGCCAGCGCTCTCAACGAGTCTGCCAGCAACCGTGACCACGGGATGCCGCCCTTGGCGGCGCGGGCCGGCGCGGCGACGGCCCACAACAGTGCGGGCAGCATGCGCTTGGAGTAGTTGGCCGCGATGTGCGCGACACCGGGTGAGATGGGCGCGCGCTGCTGTTCGATCGGCAACTGCGGGGCGATCTTCGGATTGATGATCGCCCAGCCGATCACGTAGATGAGGTACAGGCCGGCCAGGAAGAACCCAGGGAACATCGCGGCCGCATACAGCTTGACCACCGACTGGCCGGCGATCGCGGCGTAGACGATGATCATCACCGACGGCGGAATCAGGATGCCGAGCGTGCCGCCGGCGGTGATCACGCCCGAGGCCAGCCGCACGTCGTAGCCGGCGTTGAGCATCGGCCGCATCGCGATCACGCCCATCAGCACCACCACCGCACCGACCAGGCCGCTGGCGATGCCCCAGAAGGTGCAGATCACCAGGGTGGTGACCGCCAGCGAGCCGGGCAGGCGTCGGAACGCGAGCTGCACGCTGTGGAACATCTTGTCGACCAGCGCGCCGCGCTCCATCACGTAGCCCATCAGCACGAACAGCGGGATCGACAGCAGCGTGTCGTTGTTCATCGCGCCGTAGGCGCGCTGCACCATCAGGATGAAGACGCGGTTGTCGAGCCAGTGTTGCGCCGAGTCGTAGAACGCGACGAAGCCGAACATCATGCCCAGCCCCATCAGCGTGAACGCGGTCGGGAAGCCGAGCATGATGACGACCACGATCAGCCCGAGCATCGTCAGGCCGAGTGCGGCGCTGGACATCAGGTTTCTCCCAAGCGCTGACGCGCTGCCTCGTCGATGGAGTGCGCCTTTGCGATCGCCTCGCGGCGTGCGTCGTCGTCGACGTAAGTGCTGGCGGCCAGTTGCTGCTCGACGACGTCGATCTCTTCGGCGTCCTTCAGGCGCTCCGGCCAATGCCCCGTTCGCAGGCAGACAAGGCAGCGCAGCATCTCGGACAGACCCTGCATCAACACCAGCGCGCCGGCCACCGGGATGACGAACTTGAACGGGTACACCGGCAGCGGCGTCGCGTTGAACGTGGTCTCGCGGATCGCGAGGGCGTCGTTCGCGTAGGTCCAGCCGCTCCAGGTGAGCGCGCTGACGCCAGGTAGGAAGAACGCAAAGTACAGCACGAAGTCCAGGCTCGCCTGCGTGCGCGGCTTCATGCTGCCGTAGAGGAAATCGCCGCGCACGTGCCCATCGTGCGCGAGCGCGTAGCAGCCGCCCAGCATGAACAGGGTGCCGTACATCATGTTGCTGACGTCGAACACCCAGGCGGTGGGCATGTTCAGCGCGTAGCGCTTGCCGACCTCGATCACCACCATCAGCATCAGCGCCACGATCAGCCAGGCTCCCGCCTTGCCAACCCAGGTGCTGATGCTATCGGCCGTGTGCAGGACCCGTTCGATCTTCATGGCCGCTGTCGACGGGTCGTGCAGCCCGTGATCAACGGCGGCCGAAGTAGTGGTTCCACGCCATCTTGAAGTCGACCAGATAGTCGTTCTGCCATTGACCGGCGCGCTGCGCAAAGGCCTTCTGGCTGTCGAGCACCTTCTTGAACATCGGATTCTCGGCCGTCTTCCTGGCGATCACCTTGTCCCAGGCTTCGAGCTGGTTGCGCAAGATCGCGTCGGGCGTCTTGAAGAAGTTGACGTGGTCCTTGGTCTTGAGCTCGATGTAGTCCTTGCTGTTGCGATCGATCGCCTTCCAGCTCATGTCGGCGCTGGCGGCCTGCACCGCGTAGTCGATGATTTTCTTCAGGTCGGGTGCCAAGGCGTCGTACTTGGCCTTGTTGAACAGGATCTCGAGCTGCTCGGTGCTCTGGTGGAAGCTCTGCAGCATGCAGTTCTTGGCCACGTCGGGGAATCCCAGCGCGCGGTCGCTCGACGCGTTGTTGAACTCGGCCGCATCGATCAGGCCGCGGTCGAGCGCGGGCACGATCTCGCCGCCGGGCAGCGGGTTCACCGCCGCGCCCTGTTCGGTGTAGATGTCCACCGCCAGGCCGACGGTGCGGAACTTGATGCCTTTCAACTCCTCCACACGCGCCACCGGTTTCTTGAACCAGCCGAACGGCTGCGTGGGCATCGGGCCGTAGAGGAACGACACCACCTCGATGTTGATCGACTTGTAGATCTCATCGAGCAGCGCCTTGCCATCACCGTAGTAGTGCCACGCCAGCAGCATGTTGGGGTCCATGCCGTAGCCCGGGCCCGAACCCCACAGCGCGAGCGCCGACTGCTTGCCATAGTGGTAGGCCACTACGCCGTGGCCGCCGTCGAGCGTGCCCTTGTGCACCGCCTCGAGCAGCTGAAACGCCGGCACCACCGCGCCGGCTGGCAGCACCTCGATCTTCAGGCGCCCGCCCGCCATGTCGTTGACCTTCTTGGCGAAGTCTTGCGCGTACTCGTGGAAGATGTCCTTCGCGGGCCAGGTCGACTGGAAGCGAAAGCTCGTGGTCTGGGCGCGCGAAACGCTCGGCGCGGCCAGCGCGCCGGCCGTGGCGGCGCCGGCAGCGGCCTTCTTCAGGAAGCGGCGACGCAGTGCGGGATTCCTCGGGGTCTCGCTCATGGGGGTGTCTCCTGGTTCGTCGGCACGCGCGAGCCGAGTTGGCGTGCACCTCACGGCAGCTTGTTTGCTGCAGCGGTCACTATCCGGGCCGCTCCAACCCGCCGCTACTGGGTGATACCCGCTGAATGGAAACTGACTAGAACGCCCGGCGAAAAACACTGCCGATCATCCGTATACGAATCGTGCGGCGGCCCGGTCGATGCAAGCCCACCGGGAGCGCGGCGCACGCCGGACGCGGCAGGCCGCACCGTCACGGCGCGTCGTCGCGCACGGCCTCTACCTGCACCAGCAGGCGCACGGTGTCGGCCACGAACGGCAGGCTGTGGGTGATGCCCACGCTGCTTCGGTTGAACTGGCCTTCGAAGTCGCCGCCGCAGATCTCACGCCGAATCAGCGGGCTGGTGTAGCAGTTGAAGCGCAGCGCGGTCAGCGTCAGCGGAATGCTGACGCCGCGCAGCGTGAACTCACCGCGCAGCGACTTGACGCGGCCGGCGTCGTCGAACTCCAGGCGCTCGGCCACCAGGTACGCGTGCGGGTTCGATTGCACGGCCAGCATGTCGCCCTCTTTGAGCCGCGCGTCGAGCACCGCCACACCGGTACTGACCGACGCGGTGTCGATCACCACCTGGACGCGGCCCTTGCGCGCCGCGCGATCGAGCTCCGCCTCGCCGTCGAGCGGGCCGAAGCGCCCGCGCAGGGTCGACGTGCCGAAGTGCACCAGCTCGAAGTTGACGAAGGTGTGCGTGGGGTCGAAGCGGTAGCGCACCGGTTCAGCGCGTGCTGCGCCGGCCAATGCGCACAGCACCAGGCAGCAGCCGAGCGCACGTCGGCTCGTATTCATTGCATGCTCCTGCGGGCGCGGCGACGCCGTGCTCACGAGGTCGGCAAACCCGACAGCGCGATGCGAAAGCGCACCTGCACTTCGTGCGCCACCAGGCTGGCATCGGTCCATTCGCCTTCGCCGATGCGAAAGTCGCTGCGCTTGACCGTGAAGTTGCCGCTGGCAAAACCGCTGGCGCCGTTTTGGGTGAGCGTGACCGGCACCATCATCTCGTGCGACTGGCCCTTCAGCGTGAGGCGGCCGCTCATCTCGTAGTGCCCGCCGCCCGCCGGACGGATGCCGCTCGACTGGAACACCGCCTGCGGAAACCGCGCGGTGTCGAGCCACACCGTGCGCTGCGCCTCGGCCGTCACCTCGGGTGCGGCGAAGGCCACGCTGTCCATCTGGATGCGCAACACCACCTGGCCGGCCTCGGGCTTGCGCGGGTCGAGCGCGACCTGCGCGCTCCAGCGCTGAAAACGACCCTCGACCGGCACGCCCATCTGGCGGGTGACGAAGGTGAGCTCGCTGCTCGCGGGGTCGACGGTCTGTGCCTGCGCGCTGGCCACGCCGCTGGCCGTGGCCAGCGCGGCGATCAATGAAAACAGGATTTTGCTCATGGTTGCCTCTTCCGATTCAGCAGGCACATACGAAGTTCAACGTCAAAACGGACGCATGCGATGCAACAGTCCGTCGCGATCGAACACATGATGTTTCAGCGCGGCCGCCACGTGCAGCAACACCAGCAGCGCCAGCGCCAGCGCCGCCGCCTTGTGCGTGGCCTTCAGCGCATCGGCCAGCGCACGATTCACCGGCACCCAGTCGGGCAGAGGCAGCACGCCGAACCAGACCACCGGAAACCCCGTTGCCGAGCTGTACGCCCAGCCTGCCAGCGGCACCGCGAAGAACAGCGCGTACAGCGCGCGGTGCACCCCGTGCGCCGCGGCGCGTTGCCAGGCGGCCATCGGCGGATCGGGCGGCGGCGCATGCGTGAGCCGCCACAGCAGGCGCAGCGCCGACAGCGCCAGGATCGTGATGCCCACCCACTTGTGCCAATTGAACAGCCTGAGCCGCAGCGGCGACAGCGGCAGGTCATGCATGGTCAGGCCGAGCGCGAGATTCAACGCGATCAACACCGCCAGCACCCAATGCGCGGCGATGGCGGTGGCGTCGTAGCGCGGCGCGGTGCCAGTGGGTTCGCTGGCCGGCGTCATGCGGCTTGCCCGACGAACAGCGCCGCTGCCGCGGCGGCGAGCGCGGCGCGCGTGCGCGCGTCGAGCAGGCGATGGCGCAGCGCAAAGTCGAGCGTCACCAACGACGCATCGACGGTCATCTGCTCGCCGGCCGCCAGCGCGAGTGCCTCCGGCATGGCGTGCAGGCGCAACTCGGCGACCTCGCCGTCCTGGTTGCACGGTGTCAGCCCCACCGGCAGCGCCAGGTCGTAGACGTGGATCCATTCGCGCTGCAGGCCCTCGGGGATGTCGCGCAACAGATGCAGCACGCGGCCGCGCGCCAGCCCCGGCAGTTGCGCCGGTGTCAGGCCGGCCTCTTCCCAGGCTTCGCGCACCACGGCGTCGCGCGGCGACTGGCCGGCCGGCACGCCGCCGCCCACCAGGTTGTCGAGCCGCCCGGGGTCGGTGGCCTTGGTAAGCGAGCGGCGCGCGATCCACAGTTGCTCGGGCCCGCCGTGCGAATCGGCGACATAGCCGTTGCAGTGCGCGCCCAGGGTCAGCGAACCCCAGAAGCGCGTCGCCGCGCGCTCGATCGCCACGCCGACCGGCTCGCCGCGCAGCGTGAGCAGCGGGAACGCTTCATCGCGCCAGGCGACGATCAGGCCGTCGGCGCGCAGCGCCTCGTGCATGGTGGCCAATGCGTCGCCTCGCTCGGAGGACGCACAACGCAACGTGATGCGGTGCTCGTCCACCTGCAGCCACTGCGGCCAGCGTGTCAGTGGCCGTCGATGCGCATGCGCCACCGAGCCCACCGCCAAAGCTGGCGCGCCGGCCTGCGCCACGAAGAACGGCGTGCGTGTCGCCGCATCGTGCGCACGCGCGGCCGCGATCGCCGGCCACGCTTTCACGGGGTCGGGTTGCGCACCCATGACGCGATCCACTGCACGGCCTGCGCTTCCATGCCGATGAAGCCGTGCCAGTGAAAGGCTTCGCAGCGGTCGCCGCGCGCACCTTGGCCGCCGCTGGCCCACAGCAGCTTCTTCACCGGGGCCTGCGTCAGGCCCGACAGGATCAGCGGCACCTCGTGCGGCGCGCACGACGGGCAGGCGTCCTTCTCGTGGTGCAGCACCAGCACCGGTATGCGCACCTCGCTCAGGCGCTGCGTCGGCACCGCGCCGGGCAGCTTGTAGGCGGTGATGCTGGAGGTCAGCACCACCCCGGCCAACGTCGGCGGCCCGATCGCGATGGCCGCCGCAGCGGCCGACACCGTGCCGCGGCTGGTGCCCACCAGCCACAGCGGCACGGGCGCGCGCGAGCGCAGGTCGGCGGCGATGCGCCGCAGGTCTTCCACATGCGCGGCGCTGGCGCGAAACGCGGTGTCCAAGTCGGCCACGTCGGAGGGCCGCCCGACGATCGCCACGTTGAAACCCTCGGCGGCGAACAGGTCGCGGCTGCGCACCAGGAAATTGCCCGACTGCGGCTTGCCATCGCGCAGGCCGATGCCGCCGGCACCGCCGGGCAGCAGCACCAGCGTGGCCGCTGCATCGGCGCGCGGCATGTACCAGTACGACACCGTGACGCCGGCGCGTGTGGGCAGCGTGATCAACTCGTCGGCGCGCGCCGCCGGCGTCGACGCCAGGGCCACCGTCAGCATCAGCGCGGCGCGCGACCAGACGATCATCCGCATCGTCAGCCAGTGGCGGCCAGCGCCGCGCGCGCGAACGCCAGCGCCAGCGGCGGCACCTCACCGCGCAACGCCGCCCGCTCGGGCTGGAACAGCGTGGCCACGAAGAACGGATGGTCGGTGTGCTCGATCGCGCGCACCTGGCCCGACGCGTCGAATGCCGTCGCGACCAGTGGGCCTTGCAGCAACGCCGCGCGCAACGCCGGGTTGAGGCCGTAGCGGCAGTGATAGCCCTCGTGCGCTTGGCTGCCGGCGTACGCGTGCGCGATGCGCGAACCCGGCGCCAGGCGCACCGTCTCGCTGGCCTCGACCAGCGCGCACTCGAGCAGGGTGATCACCGGACGCGCCGCAGCGGGTGCTGTCTCGGCGTGCTCGGCATCGGCCCAGCCCCGCACGTGGCGCGCGTATTCGAGCACCGCATGCTGAAAGCCGGCGCAGGTACCCAGGTACGGCAGGCCGCGGGTGCGCGCATGGCGAATCGCCAGCAGCGCGCCGTCCCTGTGTTGGTACGGGCTGCCGGGGACGCACCACACGCCGTGCACGCCACGCAGCACGGCGGCGTCGGTGATCGTGTCGGTGGCCAGCCAGCACGCGTCGATCGTGATGCCCAGCGTGCGCGACAGCAGCGGCAGCGCGGCCTCGATGGCGCGGTGCGCGACGATGCGTTCGTCGCGATCGCCCACCAGGGCCAGCTTCAGCTGCGTCGTCACGTCGCAGACCCCGCTCAGCCGCCGTCCAGCACCAGCTGGGTCTGCGTGACCACGGCACACAGCTTGCCCTCGGCGTTGCGGATCATCGTCTGCCACACCATGGTCGTGCGCCCGCGATGCAGTGCCACGCTCTCGCCGGTAACCACCGTGTTGACCCGTGCGGCGGCGATGAATTTGGTGCTGGAATCGGTGGTGGTGGTGCGTTTGCCCACGCCCAGGTTGAGCACCGTGCCGACCGCGCCGAGCGTGTCGGCAAACGCCATGATCGCGCCGCCGTGCAGCACGCCGCCGGTAGTGCACAGGTCGGGCCGCACCGGCAGCTCGGCGAGCACGCGCTCTGGCGCCAGCTCGCGCAAGCGCAGGCCCATCAGTCCTGGAAACAAGGGATCGAGGCGTTCTTGGAGCGCTGACAAGTCGTTCATGCCGGTTCCTCGCGCGACACGCGCAGCCCGAGGCCGCGTTCGCCCGGCATTGTGCCCGCGACCTCGCGCTGCGGTGGCGCGCGGCCATGGCGGCCGTGCAGCCCGCGGGGCTACTCGGTTTCGAAGCGCAGCAGCTGATCGTCGATGCGCCACCAGTTGGCCATCTGACCGACGTAGTAGTGCGCGCTCGGTCGCGTACGCAGCGGCCCGTCGATGATGCCCACGCGGATGCGCACGACGTCGGGATCGTCGGCATGGGTGCTGAACAACGGCGAACCGCAGCGCTTGCAGAACATCCGGTGGACACCTGGCGACGACTCGTAGTTGGCCAGCAACTCGGCGCCTTCGGTGACGTCGAGTGCGCGCGCGGGCATCGCGGCGTTGGTCGCGAACGGGCCGCCCTGCGCCTTGCGGCACATCACGCAGTGGCAGATCTCGATCGGCCCGGGCTCGGCGGTCAACGCCAGCTTCACGCCGCCGCATAGGCAACTGGCCGTGTATTGGGGAGCGCTCATCGGTCAGGAAGGCCGTGCTGCGTGAGGGTGTGGCGGCATCTTAGTCGGAGCCGCCGCGCGTGCTGCGCGTGCCGCGCGGCGACTTGCGTGACGCCTTGCCGCGCCGCGCGCGTCGCATGACGCACGGCTCGGGCGCGCGCCGCTACGCAACGGCGTGCTGCGCTCAGGGCTTGGGTGACGAGGCGCCGGCGCCTGGAATGCCGATCTTCTTGGCACCGGTGTCGGCGGCACGTCCGAGCGCCTTGGCGCCGCGCTCGACACCCGAGGCACCCGCGGTGACGCCGCGCTTGACCGCGTGTTCGGCCTTGGTGGCCACGCTGGAGGCCGCGCTGGCGGCCTTGTTGACCACCTCGGTCACCGTGGCGCCGGCACTCGATGCCCACAGCACCAGCGCGAGGCCGGCCAGCAGCGAGTTCGCAGAGGGCATGATCAATCTCTCCGAGTCACGATCCGAAGCAGCATCGTAGCGTCCGCCGGTGCAGCCGCAACCGCGCAGACGCGTGACCTTTTCTCACTATGGGGCTCTGATCGCGCGGTCATCGCGGGCGCTCACGGACCAGCGCCGACACGGCGATTGTCGCTAGCGTGAGCGGCCGTCAAAGTGCGTGACCGGGATGGCCGCCAGATCGATGCCCTCGATGCAGCGCACGTTGACCGCCGCCATCGCGTTGCCGCTGGCGTCCTTGCCCTCGCCATACGGATGCATGCCGCAGGCTGGACAGAAACGGTGGCGGATCACGTGCTTGTTGAACAGGTACGTGCTCGCGTTCTCGTCGGGGGTCAGCAGGCGCAGCCGATCGCGCGGCACGAACCACATCAGCGCACCCTTGCGCTGGCAGATCGAGCAGTTGCACGACATCACGCTGGCGATCTCACCCTCGACCTCGAACGCCACCCGGCCGCAATGGCAACTGCCCTTGTAGTTCATGTCGAAAGCTCCTGTTTGCTGCGCGCGGCGGCAGGCATCACGCCGCCGCACGTCGCGCCAGCAGCGCCCACACGCCGGCCACCGACAGCAGCGAGCCGCCCGCGATGTTAAAGCGGCGCTGTGCGGCGGCCGACGAGAGCAGTCGACGGGCCGAGGCGGCGAACACGGCGTACAGCGTGGCATTGAGCACGGCCATCGCGACGAAGGTGATGGCCAGCACCCACAGTTGCGCCTCGACGCTGGCCTGTGGGCTGATGAATTGCGGCAGGAAGGCGACGAAGAAGACGATGCCTTTGGGATTCAGCGCGGTCACCAGATAAGTGTTGGCAAACAACTTCCAGCGCGAGCCGGCAAGATCGGGTGCGGCGGGCAGCGCCGACGCCGCACCGGCGCGCAGCAGCTTGATGCCCAGGTAGAGCAGGTACAGGCCACCGACCCACTTGACCACCGTGAACCAGAAGGCCGAGGTGGCCAGCAACGCGCCCAGGCCGATCAACGACATCGCCAACGCCGTCGAGTCGCCCAACGCCACCGCGGCGACGAGCGGCACGTTGGCACGCCGGCCGTGGGCGACCGAGTAGCTGATGACGGTGAGGATGGTCGGGCCCGGCAGCACCAGCAGGATCGCCGACGCGCCGACAAAGGCCAGCCAGAGTTCGATGGGCACCGTGCACTCTCCGTTGCGCAGACCGTTGTTAGCATACCGGCGAGAGCCGATCACGCAAGGGACACCATGAGCGACGCAAACGCTGGGGGCAGCATCCGCATCGGCGTGGGGGGCTGGACGTTCGAGCCCTGGCGCAACAACTTCTACCCGGCGGGTTGGCCGATCGCGCGCGAGCTCGAATACGCGAGCCGCCAGCTCACGGTGATCGAGGTCAACGGCACGTACTACAGCCTGCAAAACGCGGCCACCTTCGCCAAGTGGCGCGACCAGACACCCGAGGGCTTCGTCTTCACGCTGAAGGCGACGCGCTACGCCACCAACCGCCGCGTGCTGGCCGAGGCGGGCGATTCGATCGAACGCTTCGTGCGCAGCGGCATCGCCGAGCTCGGCCCCAAGCTGGGCCCGATCGTCTGGCAGTTCGCGCCGACCAAGCGATTCGACGCCGCCGACTTCGAGGCCTTCCTGCAGCAACTGCCCGCTGCCGTCGACGGGGTGCCGTTGCGCCACGCGGTCGAGGTGCGGCACGACAGCTTCAAGCACCCGCAGTACCTGGCGCTGGCTCGCAGGCACCGCGTGGCGACCGTGTTCACGGATTCCGACGACTACCCGTCGTTCGCCGACGTGACCGGCGAATTCGTCTATGTGCGAACGATGCGCGCCGACAAGTCGCTGCCCGAGGGCTGCACGCCGCAGGCGCTGGCGCAGCTGGCCGCCTGCGCCAGCGCATGGCGCGATGGCGACGAACCGGCAGCGCTGCCGCGCGTCGAGCCGCCGCCGCCGCGCGCCGCGCCGCGCGACGTGTTCCTGTTCTTCATCAGCGCCGACAAGGAGAAGGCGCCGGCCGCTGCGATGGCGCTGCTGCAGCGTTTGGCTTGAAGGGCCGCTAGCCCTGGCGCTCGAGCGCCAGCTCCCACAACACCTTGGGCAACACGTATTTGTACGACGTGAGCTCCTGCATCGACAGCGTGTGCCAGCCGGTGGCAAACAAACGGCTGATCGCGGCGCCGTCGAAGAAGCGCTTGGGCTCGCCGCGCACGTCGAAGTAGTTGTCCTCGATCGCCGGGTGGCCCTGCGCACCGTAGTGGTGGTCCCGCGTCGAGTTCAGGCGACACAGCAGCAGTCCGTGCGGCTGCAGCGCCGCGTGGATGCGCGCCGCCAGGGTCACCGTGTCGCGCCACGAGAAGTAGTGCAGCGACAGGCTCGCCACCACCACGCCGAAGGGCCGGCTCACGTCGGGGAATGGCGCGCGCGCGTCCTGACAGGTGATGGTGGCCTGCGGCACGCGCGCCTGGGCGGCGGCCACGTTGGACGGCGACAGGTCGAAGGCCACCACGTGCAGGCCGGCAGCCACCAGGGTCGCGGTGTCGGCGCCGCGGCCGCAACCGATCTCGAGCACCGGGGCGTTGCCGGCGCGCTCGCTCACCCTCGGCAGCCAGCGCTGCAGCCAGCGGTCAGTGAGCATGCAGTTTCAGCCCGAACGTGCCAACGACCGGCGGCCGTGCCCGTCAGTCGACGATGAACAGCTTGGCGCCGACTGGCGTAGAGGAGCGATGCGGCTCGGCGTTGTCGGCCACCTGGTAGCTCATGCCCGGCTTGAGCGTGAAGGTCCTGCCGTCGGCCAGCTCGGTGTGCAACTCGCCCTCGGTGCACAGCAGCACATGGCCCTTGACGCACCAATGGTCGGCCAGGTAGCCCGGCGTGTACTCGACCATGCGAACGCGGACGTCGCCGAACTGGCAGGTGCGCCAGAACGCGCGGCCGGTCTCGCCGCGATGCTCGGTGCGCTCGACTTGCGACCAGTCGGTGGTGCCGAACGGGATGCCTGACATCTTCAATCGGGGACTCCTCCTTGCAGAACAGCGAGCAGCGCGTGCACGCCCAGCTGCGGACTCGACAGCACCTCGGTGCCGAGGTCACGCAATTCGTCCGCCGCGGCGGCCATCGAGGCCTGGGCCAGCACGACCACATCGAACGAGCGCGGCGCGCACCGCACGGCCGCGACCACCGCGCCGATGTAGGCGTCGCGGTCGCCACGCTCGAAGGCGGGCCAGGCGCCGTCGACCCACAGGGTCTGCAGCGACACCTCGATCTGCAGCGCGCGCGACGACTCGCGAATCAATTGCGCCGTCGGCTCGAGCGTGCTCTGCAGCGCAGCGACGATCAGGATGCGTGGGCCCAGCCGAACGGCACGATCGGCCATCGCGCGGTCGATGCGGGCGACGGCCAATCCGGGCCGCGTGGGCGTGCGCTCGGCCACCCCGCCGATGGTGGAGCAGGTGCACACCACGACGGTTGCGCCGTTGGACGCCGCAGCGGTCATCGCCTTGTGGATCCGTTGGACCAACGCCGGATCGTCGACGCCGATCCGCCGCGCGTCGCTCAGCAGCGCCTCGTCGATGACGTGCTCCGCCTGAATCGCCGGATCGGCGGCTTTGACGAGGCGATCGAACGTCTCCAGGTGCACGGGCGAGGTGTGCAAGAAGGCGACGTGTCGCGGCATGCGCACGATTGTGAAGGCTGTGCCTCCCGTGCGCGCGCGCACGGTCATTTCATCGCCGCGGGGGGACCGATGCCGGGCCCCGCGCGGCGGCGAGAAGCAGCGCCATGCTGCGGTCGTTGACGAACGCCGGCGCGTCGCCGGGGCGGGTGTCACGCAGCAGCACCGCTCAACCTTGTTGCCGCGAGGAAATTGCGATCTCGGCCCCAAGGCCCTGGCCCATCGACGGCGGGCATGGTGAATCACAGCTCATGCGAGTAGACGATGAAGCCCAGGTGCTGCGCGACCTTGTCGTAGAGCAGCCGGCCCGCCGCGTTGCTGGTGTGCGTCTGCCAGTACACGCGCTTGACGCCGGCGGCCTTGGCACGTGCGTACACGCCCTCGATCAGCGCGCGGCCGACGCCGTGGCCGCGCGCGGCGGGCGCGGTGAACAAATCCTGCAGGTAGCACGTGAGCTCGATGCGCGTGGTGCTGCGGTGGAACAGGTAGTGCGCCAAGCCGATCACCTGGTGGGCATCTTCGGCGACCAGCGCGTGGACCGGTTCAGCGGGGTCGAAGAAGCGCCGCCAGGTCGTCAGCGTGACCTCGCGCGGCGGCGCGGTTTCGTTCTCGCGCCCGTAGAACGCGTTGTAGCCGTCCCATAGCGGCTTCCAGCCATCGTAGTCGGCGGCTGCGATCGGGCGAACGGCAATGCTGCTGCTGCTGCTGGGCATGTGGCCTCTCGAGCTGACGCTATGGCGGCCCGCCATCCTGATCCCGCTCAAGATACTGCAACTGGGGATTCATCGACCGGGTGCCGGCGGGCGCTCGCACTGCGCGCTCCTGGCGATCACGGCCTCGACACACTGCTGCCGGTCCGTCGCTTCCATCAGCTTGCGGCACTCGCCCTGATCGAGCCGCAGTCGCTCGACGCAGCTTTGCGGCGACGCGCAGCCGAGCAAGATCAGCGCCGGCAAGGCGAGCATGGCCCGGCGGCCGCCTCCCATCACTGGGCGTGTGCCGGTGCCAGGAAGGGTTCGATGTGCATCATCGCGCGCGACACGTACTCGTCCTTCTCGCCGACTGGCGCCACGTAGTGGAGGGCGTCGATCGCGGCCTGTCTGCCGGCGCTGCGGGCGATGATCCACGCGGCGAGGTACTGAGACGCCAGGCAGCCGCCGGCGGTGGCCACGTTGCCCACCGCATGGAAGGGTTGGTTGAGCACCTTCACACCGGACTCGAGTACCCACGGCTTGGTCGTCAGGTCGGTGCAGGCGGGTGCGCTGCCGAGCAGGCCCAGCTTGGCCAACAGCAACGTGCCCGAACACTGCGCGCCGATCAGCTGGCGCGCCGGGTCCAGCCGGATGGCCGCCATGAGCGCGGCGTCGCTGGCGATCTCGCGCGTGCGCCTGCCGCTGCCGATGATCACCGCATCGGCCTCGCGGGCGTCAGCGAGGCCGGACTGCGCATGCACCGTGACGCCGTTCATCGAGGTGACGGTGGGGCTGGGGCAACACAGCGTGGCGCGCCAGCCGGGTTGCTTAACGCGATTCAACACGCCCAGCGCGATCAGCGAATCGAGCTCGTTGAAGCCGTCGAAGGTGAGGATGGTGATGTGCATGGTCAGTTCAGGTGCGAATCACAGGGAAGGCCGTGGCGCGCCGCTCAAGCGCGAAGCGGCAGGGCGACGCCGATCGCGATGAACACGCCGCCGCAGGCCTGATTGAAGCGGCGGCCGACTCGCCGCAGCCAGGGGCTGATGCGGTGCGCCATGCTGGCAATCAACAGCTCGGTAGCGATCTCGATCACCGCGAACGTGCCGGCCATGATCGCGAATTGGACGAAGAGACTGCGCGTGGGGTCGATGAACTGCGGCAGGAACGCCGCGAAGAACAGCAACCCCTTGGGATTGGTGAGCGCCGACAGGGCCCCTTGCCGGAACAGCGACCACGGTGCCCTGGCCGGCGGCGTGCCGCGGATCTCGATGCCGATCGGCGGCGAGCGCCAAACCAGGATGCCGAGCCAGACCAGGTAGGCGCCGCCGACCCACTTCATGACGATGAGCCAGGTCAGCGACGCCTTGAGCAACGCGCCGATGCCGAACATCGACAGCGCGATCACGGCGACGAAGCCCAAGGCACCGCCGATGATCGTGTACAGCGCCTTGCGCCGCCCGTGCAACGCGCCGTGCGTCAACGCGAGAAGGCCGTTGGGCCCGGGCGAGAGGGACAGCCCGACGGCGGCCAACAGGTAGATGAGCCAAGTGTGCAGTTCCATCGGCTACTCCTCAAAGCCGCAGCGACATGAACACGCTGTTCGGATCCTCTCCGTAGCTGCCGAACGGGCCGCAGCGGGTGAATCCGAAGCTTTCATAGAGTCTCTGCGCAGGGATGAAGGCGGGCGACGAGCCCGTTTCGAGACTGAGGCGTTCGTACCGGCGTGCCCTGGCCACGTCGATGATGTGCGCGAGGATGGCGCGCGCGGCGCCCGTGCGTCGACGCGAAGCCGGTGTCCGCATCGACTTGACCTCGCCATGCTGGGGCGAGATCTCCTTGAGCGCGCCACAGCCCATCAGCGCCTCTTCGTGCCAGACCGTCCAAAACGTGATGTCGGGTGCGCGCAGTTTCGACACGTCCAGAGCGTGAACACTCTCAGGCGGCGACAGCTCATACATGTTGGACAGATGCTCGTTCAAGAGCGCGAGAACTTCTTGCCGTGTCAGGTCGTCGATCTCGATTCTCATGGACTGTCGGATCCAAAGACGCGCTATGCCTCGATGCGCAACTCGGCAGCGGCGGTTGTCGTCACTCGGGGTCCGAAGCTGTCGATGTTGGCCAGCGTGGCGTTGTGATGGGCCGAGATCTGCGCAGCCGAGAGAACGCCGTTGTCCATGGTGGCGTGGGCGTCTGCCACCAGGACCACCGGGTAGCCGAGTGCCAGGGCGGCGCGCACGGTCGAATCGACGCAGAACTCGCTCTGCAGGCCGCAGACCACGAGCTGGCCGACGCCTCGCGATTGCAGCAGCGCCTGAAGCTCGGTGCGATGGAACGAATCCGTCGCGGTCTTGCGAAGGCGAATGTCTTGCGGGCGCGCGGCGAGCCGCTCGTCGAGCTGCCAGCCCTCGCTGCCGAACCGAAGCGCCTCGGCGTCTTCGTGCTGGATCAAGACCACCGGAGCGCCAGCGGCTCTTGCCTTGGCCGCCACCGCATTGATTCGCTGGATGACGCGATCGATGTCGAAGGCGGCCCAGCGGCCGGTGCACAGAGCCTTCTGGACGTCGATGATCAGCAGTGCAGACTTCCTCATGGTTGCTTGACTGTGAGCCGTGCGCTACTTGCGAGGCGCGGCTGGCGCTGGGCAGGCGGCCGCCTGACCCAGGCCCTTGAGGTACGCGCGACGAACCGCGCCCGCGGCAATGGCCGCGGCGACTTCCTTGGAATAGCGCTCGGCGCCGCTGAGCTTGCGGATCCAGCCGCGGAAGGGGACGACGCCTTCGGCGGTGCTTCGCACCGCACCCACGGCGGCGTCACCCACGGCGCCGCTGCCGCGCTCGATCAGGCCCGGATTCGACGGTGTGGGTGGTGTATCCAGGTCGGCGCCCAGCGCCGCATCGAGCGCCTGAACCTCGGCGGCCAACGCGGCACATGAGAGATCGCTGGGTAGCGCGTAGGGCGCCTTTTGCGCGGCGACCAAAGCCGGTGGAATGTCGGTGCGAACCAGATTCAGGTCGGTGAGCGGCGTGACGGCAGCCTGGGCGACCCTGGCCTCGACATCGGGCTGTGCGGCGCCGGGCGGCTGAGACGCGGCCGACGGCTGGGAAACCTCCGACGAAGCACATGCCGCGAGGAGCAGGACCAGGAGAAAAAGGGCTGGACGCTTCATGCGGTGAAGACTACCAGTTCGTGCGCCGGCGCAGCTTGGCGACGGGCCGGCTGCTGATGCATCGAGCGGTCAGCTGCGCTCGACTCGGACCCATTTCGTGCGGCCCGAGGCGCCGCTCTTGATCGAGACAGCGGACTTGCGGCACCGGAAGTGGCTGGCAATGAGTGTGATGAGCTCGTCGTTGGCCTTGCCGTCGATCGGCGCTGCCTTGAGCTGCGCGAGCCAGGCACCGCTGGCCGTTGGCTCCAGCACGCTGACGCGAGCGTTGGGCTTGACCTTGACCTGGATGACGAGCGGCTGGGTGGTTGAATTCAACTGTCGAGTTCGGTGTCGCGTGGCTAGCCGGGAATCTCGGGCTCGACGAGCCTGGCAAGCTGTGCCAGCGACTCTTGCCAGCCGAGATGGCACATCTCCAGCGGAATCGCCTCCGGAAGCCCCTCTTGAACAATGCTCAACTCGGTTCCGCACGACACCGCCTTCAATGACACCGTGACCCGCATCTCTCCAGGCAAGTTGGGGTCATCGAACTTGTCGCTGTAGGCAATGAGTTCGAATGGCACCAGCTCACGGTACTGTCCGCCGAAAGAATGGCCCTGGCCCGTCGCGAAGTTGCTGAACGACATCTTGTAGGTGCCCCCGACCCGGGCGTCCATCTGGTGAACCTTGCCAGTGAAGCCATACGGCGGGATCCACTTGGCCATCGCATCAGGTTCGAGGAAAGCGCGATAGACGCGCTCGGGTGGTGCGCGGAGCACGCGGTGAAGCCGTACGGTACCTGTGGCCATGATCAAGTCGCCTTTCGAATCGCGGTAGGCAACGGGTCAGGCGCCCGCATTGCCCGACACGGCGGCAGTGCCGCGAGCGGCGGCACCGATGGCGCCGATCAAACCGGCGACGACGAACACGTACCACAGCGAGACTGTGCTGCCGACCGGCCGAACCATGGCGGTGGCGACACAGACCAGCGCCGCCGCCGACACGAGCGCCAAAGCCAGCAACGACCAGGAGGCGACCAGAGACAACCATTGGATCTGCTGCGCTCTGGCGCCGACCACGAAGAGTGCATAGCCGATGACGCTGAACAGCGGAAAGATCACCCAAAGCACGACTTCGGGCGACCACGGCACGAGACCCACGGGTGCGAGAACGAGAACGCCGCCGGCAAAGAGGCCCATGATCAGCAGCGCTGCACCGAAAATCGGCAGGATCATTGGCGCAACCTCAGGATGACCGGTCGTGGGAACTCTACTTTAGCTGGAACGTGACGAGCGTACTCATCTGTGCGCGCTGGCCGCCGCAAGACGGCTGAGTGGAGGGTTAGGCCGCACGGCGGAGTCGGGCCGTCACTGTGCAAGCCGGGGCGCAAAGTAATAGGCGTACAGCCACAGCGCGGAGAACCCGACCGGCAGCACCAAGGGCGTGACTCTGACCAGGGCGTGAATGCGGCTGCCAATCACCTTGCCGGCAGCGTTGGTCCGGTTTTCCACCATCGTACGTTCGTAGACCGCGAGTGCGAGCCGCTCGAGCGGCTCCAAGGCGAGCTCGCCCTTCATGCGCGACACCAGAGAGGCCTGTTCCCGCAGGTAGACGTCTTGTGCCCATGTGGCAGCGTAGATGGAAGCCAGTATGAGGACCGACAGCACGATGGCGGCAACCGGCAGCACTTGGTGAAAGAAGCTTGGCCAGAGGAATCCTGAATTCCAGGACGTGGCGTACGCGGTGAGCAGGAAAGCCTGCGAAGTGACATACCACGTCACCCGGCCGGCGATCAGCGTGTGCTCGGCCTGGATGTCCTCTCGCAGAGAGCGCAACGTATCAGCCAGTGTGAGCGAGCGGGATGTCGACATGTCGGCGCGTGGAGTGGGACGAAGGGCCGGGCGCGGTTCGCATCGAACCCCGGTGCGAGCTCATCACTTGGCACCCGGATCCGGTTGCATCAGGCCGAGGATGTTGGCGTCGGGATCGTTCACGTAGGCCAGCCAGCCGATGCCAGGTATTGGCATCTTGGGCGACGCGACCGTGGCACCGAGCGCGAGGGCCTTTGCAAAAGACTCGTCCAGCGAGGCGATCTGAACTGTGCAAACGAACGCATTGACGGCCTGGCCCTCGAGCGAAGACACGCCCCGCCTCGGAACAAGCCCGCCGTTGATTCCCGCCTGATCCGATGGACCCGTTTCGATTTGCCAGTACTCGACATCGCCCCATTGCCGGAACTTCCAGCCAAAGAGTGAGGTGTAGAAGGAGATCAGCGCCCGTGGCTCGGACGCGTGGATCTCGAAGTGGACGACTCGCGACATGGTTGCTCCTGGCGCCTGACGGTTGAGCTCGGCTGAAGCGAAGGGATCAGGCTGCACTCTCTGAGCCGCGCGCGAGCAGCTGGTCGAGCGCGCGCGCGATGCGATGACCATCACTGCCGGCGCTGGGCCAGCAGTTGGCCGCGACGAGCAGCAGGTTGACCGCCGTGAACACCGCGGCTCCGTAGCGACCGTCCGGCGACGGCAGCGCGCCAACAAGCATCAGCGTCGTGGCGGCGAGCACGACGAGCTGGCACGCCAAGCCGGCCGTGCTGTAGGCCAACTCATGCTTGGCGCAGGCCGCCTCCTCGGCGATGCAGCAACCGCCGGCGGCCGCGAACAAGAGAGCATGAACCTTCAGCGAGAGAAGCCGCGCCATCGCCGCGTGACCCGCTTCATGGACGAGCGCCAGCGCCGAAACGGCGACCAGACACCAAGCGAAGAGTTCGAATGCGAGGTTGCCTGCGGCGATGAAGGCCATGGCGCCAACGGGCACCCCAATGCCCAGCCCCACGGCGGGGAAGGACCAATGGAACCACACGGGCACGCCGAACAGGCGAAGCCTCAGCGATGGACCCGGCAAAGGCGCGTGCGGCATCGTGCGGCCTAACGTTCGGGTTCGGCCGCGTGCGGGGGCTGGCGCAGCCAGCCGTGGCGTGTCGGGTGGATCGAAGGGGTGGGCCGCTGATCGGAACGACTAGATCTCTGCATAGATTTCCAAGACATTCCCGTCGGGGTCACGAAAGAACAACGTCCTGTGGCCCCACGGCTGATCCGTTGGCCCAGAAACGATCTTGACGCCACGTTCTGCCAGGGTGGAGGCGCAACTCGCGACCTCGCCGGGCGCGACCCTGAAGGCCATCTGCAACGACAGCGCGCCAGGAGGTGGCGCGGGATCGTCGAAGACGAGTCCCCGCTCGGTGAGCGCCAGCAGGTTCGAGCCGATGCGGAACTCCAGCCATTGCGGCCCCAGTTCCCGATGCAGCGGCAAGCCGAGCGTCGTGCCATAGAACTCGCGCATGGCGGGCATGTTGCGGGCAAAGACGACTGTGTAGTCGAGACTGCGAATGGGAAGCCGCGGATCCATGGAGAAAGTCTAGTCACACGCTCACTCGAGCGCCAGCAACTTCAGCAGCACGCGCACGTCTTCGACGTCGAACAGCCTGACCGTCCACTCGCCTCGGCGGTTCCTTCTCGCCTTCGGGAATGAGCTCAGAATCGCTTTGGGCGACAGGCCGCCGGCCCCAAGGCTCGGCAGGCGGAAGTAGAACAGCAACCATCTGCGATTCACCGTGAAGGCAAAGGGTAACCCGCCGTCGGTGGACTTGAGCCGAAAGTCCCGGACAACACCCGTGCGTTGCGCGTGGCAGGTGTAGCGCCTGAGCGTCGCAGCGTATCCGACGAGAAACACGAACGCATCTCTGGCTTCCGGGGTCTGGACATGCGCAAGCCACTGTGGATACAGCGACGCTCCGATGCTGTCGGCGAGCATGTCCGTTCCGGTGACTGCGGCGCCTAACGTTTGCGCTCAGCCGGGGACGACTCGGTGGCCAAGGCTACGCATGGGGAACGCGGCCACCTGCAGGAGAGAAGTTCTCCCACGGCACGTCTTGGAAGACGACCATCAGGTTTTCGGGGTCGAGGCCATGGCAAGACAGACGCTCGCCGACGTGGACGGCGCCAAGCACCTGCGCCTTGAACTCGATGGACTTCGGCTTGCGTACGGTCAGAGTGACGATCGGCATGATTGCGAAGGGTTAGAGCGCGTGGCCAGCAAAGAGCGCAAGGAAGCGCCACGCGGCGATGAGCAACGCCATGCTGCACACCGCGAGTGCGGCCCCGGTGCCTTGAATGATGCGGGCGCGACGGTGCGCTGCATCGCCGCGAAGCACGGTCGTGTCACGCAGCACGCGCATCGCGGGCGGGGGAAATTGCACCGCGCGTCGGACCCGAGCCCCAGTGCGCCAAAGGAAGACACCCAGGGCGAGCAGCATGGCGCAGGAGGCACCCAAGAGACAGGCCAATGCAATGAGCAGCTCGCGCTGCGCGGCGGCAGCAGGTGCCCGGGCTACACCCACCAGCCAACTTTGAAAGGCCCACAGCGCGATCGCGCCGGCCAGCACCAACAACACGCAGGAAAGTACCGCGAAGCGGCGGAACCGCGGATCGGCGCGCTGCAGCTCCATGGGTGTTTGCAGTCTAGCGTTTGTGCCCGGCTGCATGCGCCAGCTCCATGGCGTGACTTCGGACGGCTAACGTTCGCATGCAGCGCATGCACCGGAGCGCGGTGACGGCGGGCCGTCGCGTCGTCGCCGCGGAAACGGATTGGCCACCGTCGCTCGGAAGCTCATGACGCCCGCGGCAGGCTATGCCACCAGATTTGGCATCTCGTGCACAGACCACCCGCAAACTCGGCCTTCAGCACACCGTCGAGGACCATGCGCGGCAGCGGATCGCCGGGCTTTCTTGCCACCCAATTCGTGCCGGTGGACTTGGCCCAGATTTGAAAGAGCTCCTCGGATGCCACCTGGTAAGTGACGTGCCAATGAGCGATGCCGCCTGTTGGGGCAGAAGCCAGCACTTCGTACGTGACATGGACGTCTTCCTGGAGCTTGACGCGACGCCAGTACTCGGCGAGTTGCGCATGCCCGCGCTGCACGGCAAACGGCGTGTTGTGGTACTCGCCATCGGCAGCGAAGAGCGCCGAGAACATCGATTCGTCGCGTTGCTCCCAGGCTGCTTTGTAGCCTTGCATGAACTGCTCGATGTTCACGGTGCTCCTCCAGTGTTGTGCGAGGCACGAGATACGTCGAAGAGTCACGCGCCGATGCCGTGGCACCTGGTGAGGATGGAGTGCTTGGCATTGCGCAGCTGCAGACTCCGTGAAGGCAATCTGTCGAGGCAAAACGATAAACCGCGCGCAGCAGGTTGGCAACGGCCGCAGCGTCGCTCAGGCGTGCGCGGCGGATTGCAGGCACGGCTGCAAGGCACTTAACGTTCGAGCCTCGACGCAGGCATGGGGCGAGGGCTTCTGAGCATGGGCGGGAGCGAAGGGTTCGGCACTACTGTTGGCACTTGGACCAGAAGCACTGCACAAAACCCTGCCACCAGCCGCTGGTGATGTGGTGCTCGGTGTACTTGCCATAGGTGTACCCGGCGATGGCTTTGCGCCAGAAAGCCTGCGCAGCATGGTTCGAAGGCATTTGCCCCACCTGCCAAGCGCCGCGATGGAGTTCGAAGACTGCACCTGCAGCTTGTGCGGCAACGCCTTTGCGACGGTATTTCTTCAGAACAAAGAACTGATCCATCCAGAAGTCCCCGCCGGGAACCTTGACCTGCTTGTCTACGAGGCCCAGTCCCGCATAGTGACCGTCGACGACGAAGACATAGGGGTGGCAATTCGGATCCTGCCAGTAGCGATCCAGCGCGTAGCCATACTCGCCGTGGAGATCGAGATCTTGATCCCAGATGTCGGAGAGGTCGTGCTGGTACCACTCCAACATCCTATACAGCGGGAGTCGATCGTCTGAACTCGCCTTGCGGACTTCCAGCATGCGCGCTGGCACTCCCCGGTGCGTGTGGTGAAGCCTGACGTGTCAGCTCAGCCGCGTGCGAACCGCGGGCCGTGGCAGGTCGGCCGGAGCGAAAGGCTGGCTGGCATTCTCGGTTGAAATCGAGAACAGCGCCACGGCCGTGCGTTCGTCGGCTCCGACCTTGCGCCAGAACGCCAGACCGGCGGCGTTCGACCTGAAGACAAGCAAGTGGCATTTCTGGATGCCTGCCTCCCGCAGCGCACCAAGCCCGGCGTGGAGGAGTCTGCGACCGAGATCGTGGCGACGCTGGCCCTGCGCGACGACAAGATGGTGAATCAGGCCGCGCCGACCGTCATGACCGCACAAGATGGTGCCGGCGAGGGCGCTGCCTTGCGTCGCAACGAAGCTGAGGCCCGGATTGCGAACCAGGAATGCCCGCAAAGCGCCGGGTTCGTCCGCTGCGCTGAGACCGACACCCTCCGATTGAAGCCAGAGCGCTCGTGAAGCCGGGATGTCTTCCGACTCGAAGTGACGAATCGCGGTTTGTGCCATTGCAATGACGGCCAAGGCTTGAGTTCACCCGCGCGCAGGGGGCTCAAACCCTGACGAAGTATGGGATGGCAACCAGGACGGCGCCAATGCAGAACAGAACGAGTGCGTTGGAGATGAAGTACGGAACGACCATGAGCACGAAACCGCAAATCAACGGGACGACTGCGCGCTGCTTGCGACCATAAATGAAGAACCCGAGCCCGACTGAGCCGAACAGCAGGCCCAGCAGCAGAGACGAAGCGGTCATCCCGGTCACACAAGGTGCCTCACGCTCGAGCTCGGCCGGCGCGCAAGGCGCAGCCTCTTGCACTTCGGCGGCGGCTGGACCCAAGCGCTAGAGACCACCCTTGTCCTGGAGCCGCTTGACATAGACGATGTTGGCGTAGCCCTTGGGCCGACCTTCAATGGCGCACTTTCGCTCGTAGCCGAGGTGCTCGTAGAACTCGGGCGCCTGGAAGCTGTGCGTCATGAGGACCACCTGCTCGCAGCCACGATGCACGGCCTCCGATTCGGCGGCGTGGACAAGCGCCTTGCCGAGGCCTCGGCCGCGATGCCGCTCGTGGACCCAGACATGAGTGATTTCGCAGCAGCCGCCCCAGGTGTGGCCATCGATGCCTGCAATGATTTCACCTGTGTCGTCCTGGATGGTGCCAGCGAGCAACCTGCCATCGCTGTAGCCAGTTGAATGGGCGTTGAACTCGTCGATGCGATCGGCCAGGAACGAGTCGATCTCCTGGCAGCGCGACTCATCATGAAGCTCGACTGCCCCGCGTCGCATGGCGCACGTCACTTCACATAGTCGTACAGCGGCTTGTCCTTATCAACGATGTGAACCGTCAACAGCTTCAGCGGTGTATCGCCGACGACCTTGAATGCGCCGTGCTTGACGTCCCGAAGATTCAGCGACGTCAATCCCGTGGGAAGCATCGCTGGGTCTTGGCCCGGTGCTTGGACGAGTGCCCCTTGAATCACGTGAAAGGCTTCCACCCCGTGATGAATATGCAGGTTGCTGCTTTCACCGGGCTTCAGCTCGACAATGGACGCAATGACCTCCATGTTGGGTGCGCCAGTGAGGTCCGTCCGCTTCTGCTCCTTTCGTTGTGGCGAGTCTGTGAGCGTCTGCGCGGTCAGCCCTGTCGCCAGCCCGAGGGTGAACAACATTGCGCCAGACACGGTGAGCACGGCACTGAGCTTTTTCATCTTGGATCTCCAGTAAGCAGCCGCAGAGGCGGCCGACTTTGCATGGCCTGACGTGTGCGGTCAAGCCGACATTCAATGGAGCGAAGGGTCAGGCGGCACTGCCGGCCAACCCACCGAGGAGGCAGCGCGTGATGTGAGTGATCGCGGAGGAGTCGCCGGCAGCGCAAGTCTCAGTTCTCTTCTTTTCAGACAAGGCGCGCAGGTGCAGACTCCAGGCGACGCACTTGGGCTCCTCGATCGCGCGGCTCGGTGGGAGGCCGGTGCAAAGCCGCGCTGCCTCGGCAACGGCAGACTCATTGTGTGCCATCTCGCTGCGGTGGGCGCGCAGCTGAGCGGCAAACTCCTGATTCGTGTTGGCGAACGCCGAGGTGGCGGCCAGACAGAACGCAGACGCACACAGGACTCGTAGCAATCCCGACAAAGTAGCAGCCATGTCTGATGCTCCTCTGGCTACTGTGCGCCACTGTAATGCTTTGGGGCAAAGCGTGTGCAGCCTCGGTTCGAGTTCGCTCGCCGGCGCAGGCTAGCCGCGGCCGACCATGGCACACCGGCTGGGAGGCCTCACAACCACCTGCGCACCCGGGACATGTAGGTGGCGTATGCCGCTCCGAACTTCGCGGACAGCACCCTCTCTTCGGGTTGGATCTGCAAGCGACCGATGTAGAGAATGAAGGCAAGTGGCCCAAGCGACGGCCAGGCCGAGGCGAGGAACACGGCCCAACCCACGACCACCAAGAGCAGGCCCAGGTACATCGGGTTTCGCGTGTGCCGATAGATGCCCGACGTCACGAGCGATGACGTGTTTTGCGGCCGCCACGGGTTGACGGTTGTCCGTGCGCGCCTGAATTGAATGTCTCCGGCAAGGCTGATTGCACCGCCAAGCGCAGCGATGGCAATGCCGCCGACCGAGCGAACCATGAGTGGCAGTTCGAGCGATGGCTCGGAACGAGATGCGAACCACATGACCGCGCCGATGAGCAGCGCAACAACCGGTGGCGGGACCTTCAGTTCAAGGGCGCGCATCTTGCAGATGTACGAGGCCGAGCGTTTGAGTTAGCCGGCGTGCGAAGGCCCCGGCCGCAGCGCATCCGTCGCAGCCGCGTGGACCTTGATTCGGAAGCCCTCGGTGTCATCGGGTGCCTCGAAGAACGACGAGATGTGAGCAAAGTCCTCCGCCGTGAGGTGGTGCGACCCCTCCGGGCGTTCGGTGTTCCGCTTGTCGATGCGCCGCAGGCAGGTCGGGTCGGGTACGTCGACGTAGTGCAGCACATGAGCCGCTCCCGCGGCCTCATGAAGCGAGCGAAACCAGGCTCGCGAGCTGCGGGTATTGGCAGGGAAGTCCAAGACGACGTTCTGCCCCGCGGTGAGGAGATCGATGACCAGAGGCCCGACGACGGCCCTTGCCCGCTGAGCGTACGACTTGTAGTCGTCAAAGGTCTTCATCCGATCTCCGAATAGCCGAGCGAGCCAGATGTCCTCGGAGATGAGGATCGCGTGATGCGCCGTGGCCAGAGCCTTAGCCAGGGTGCTCTTTCCGGCGCCAGCCTTGCCGCACAGGAAGTGGAGACAGGCATGGGTCGGCATGGTATAGACGTGCCAGTCGCTTGCGATGATGCCTAACGTTGGCGCTCAGCTGCGTGCGAAGGCTGCATCGGCAAGCTCGGGCTTTCTGGCGACTACGGTGACGAACGACTTGACCTGCTCGCGCGGCGCCGGAAAGTCCTGGTACTCGCAGTGCAGGATCTCCCAGCCGGCAAATCGCGCGTGCATCTCAGCCCGCGAGAACAGGCAGTGACTCGACGGATCGAACATGTCGAGGTAGCTTGTCCCTTCGACCAGCACGTTGATCACGGCCACACCGCCGGGCCGTACGTGCGCCTGCATGTCGCGCAACTTTGCGAACGCGGTCGGGCAGTCGAAGAACATCAGCAATCCGATGGAGACGACCACGTCGAATTCGTCGTGCAGCTCGTAGGTTCGAAGGTCGGCTTCGACTGCTTGGATGGAAAGCGACTTGGCCTGGGCAACCTGACGCAGGTGATCGATGGCTGCGCGGCTGGCATCGAGCGCCACGACGGAGCAACCGTTGTGGGCTGCGGCGACGGAGAGATTGCCAAGCCCGCAGCCATAGTCGAGCACGCGCCCGTGGAGATAGGGAATGGCTGCCTGCTCGAATGGATTGAGGCGCAGATCCGTGTTGCGCACCTGGCGCTGGAACTGGGCGTCGAAGAATCGGATGCTGGCGTCCGAGACCATGCGGCGAATGTACAACGACCGGGTCGAGACTCGGCCTCACGTTCGAGGCCGGCCGCCCGCGGAGGCAGCCGGAGCCAGTCGCAACGAGTCGGGTGCAATGAAGGGTTGGGTCAGTGGAACGGCGGGTTAGAACGCACGCTCAATTGCGTGCCTCGCCACGGCGCTCGTACTTGCGCCAGTACCGAAACTCGTCTTCGTGGACCTCGATGCCCAGCTCGGCAATGCCTCGTTCACAGACGGCCGCCACTTGGCGTGGTGTAGTAGGCCTCCCGCAGGGTGGTGATCCAGGCTTCGCTGTTCAACGGATCGCCGGGCTCGACGAACTCAATACCACGGCGGCGAAGATCAGCTCGCAGGATCTCCATGACGCGATCAAGGGACAACCGGTCTGCATTCGCATCCCGCTCGGCTGCATCATCGGCAAACACCTCGGCCTTCCACAGAACGGACAGACGAACCTGCCCGGCAGGATAGGTCGCGACCGAGTGCCCCTTTTCTACGATGGCCCAATCTCCGCTGCCCAGCGCTTGAATTTGCGCACCCGGACCGATATGGGGCCGCGTTGATGAGCGCGACCCGACCGCACCGATTCGGTGGAACATGCGATCGTTGTCCGCGATGATGGCGACGTTCCCGAACGGCGCGGTCTCGGTACACATTGCTCCGTCGAGGCCGTCGGGCCAATAGTCGAAGTTGCCTCCTGGGCCATCGTAGAACCACGCGATCGCGCCGGCCTCGACGACACGCCAACGCTCGAAGAGTCGCGATTCACCCATCGCCGCGAGGAATCGCAGTGGATAGTGCTCGCGCGTGGCGCCGCGAAAAGAGGGAATGTCGACGTGCGGTGACCCCGCGGCCATGGGTGTCGTCAAGTTCACCGCGATCGTGCGCGGGCGCACGATTCGAGTCCCGAACGCGGCCTTGGCCGCCTCGAGAAACCGGGGGTTGTTCAGTATCGAGTCGGCGCCGTCGACCAAAGCTTCGCCGCCCACCGCCCAATTGCCTCGGAACCACGGCATGACGGCGCCGGACGTTGCCTGGCCGCTGGCTGTGTCGTCAGCGCCATCGGGAACATAGACCCCAAGTACCGGGTATGGCGCGCAATCGTAGAAGAGCGATCGAACGCGCTCACGATCGGCAAATGCCGGCTCGATACGAACGGGCCGTGCGATTCGCTCCATGGACGATCTCCTCATCTGAGCCTTGAACTGCCATTGCCTCAAGAGGTCGTACTGCGCACTACCAACCACCTCGAGACATTCGGTACGCAAGGCGTGCGACCGGAACGGCGGCGTAGAGGAACAGGGCGACGCGCGGTTCGTACTGTGACGCGGCTACTCCAATGAGAAACGTGGCCCCGACAAGCAAGGTGATGCGTGCCTCGCGCCGCTGGAGAGACAGAACTGCGGCATCTCGCGAGTGCCGGCCCGTGACCAAACGAAAACCGACGAATGCGACGGAGGCGGAAAACATGACGAGACCATAGAGTGCGACCGGAACTGGCTCGGTCCAGTGGCTCTCGCCTGCGAATGCCGTGGCGAACGGAACCAGAGACATGGAGAACAACAAGATGCCGTTGACGAACAACACCGTATACGACGCCGAATGCACCGACTCGAGAATCTCGTGATGGCTCAGCCACATGAGAAAGACATTGGCAAAGGACAATGTGTAGGCGAAGTAAACGGGCCAGAGGTGAGCCAGGGCTGCGACAGTCGGCTCCTTCGGGACCTTCAGCTCCAGCACCATGATCGTGAGAATGATGGCGATGACGCCATCGGAGAATGCTTCGAGCCGGGTCTTCGTCACGCGAAAGGCCTAGCGTTCGCGCTCAGCCGCGTCGTGCGAGAACGGCTCGGTGGGGGTGCCTTGGTGAAACACCATTTGCCAGCCCGACGCTTCGCGCCGCCAGATCGACGAACGGTTCGCATGACCCTCGAGGCGCCCATCAGCAGTGACGTGGCACGACCTGTAGGTGAGCAGGACCAGCGACGGCGCGAGCTCGAGGGCAGCGAAGTCTCGGGCATGCACTGTGCGGGCAATGGGCTCGTCGAGAAGGCGTTCGATCACCTGCGCACGCGAATAGACGGCGCCCGAGCGGCCGAACTCGCGGAACGTCGGATGCAACAGCGCGGATAGGCGGTCGCGGCTGCGGCGAACACTCGGGTCCTGCAGCCCGGACTCCAGGGCTCGCAAGATGGGCAGAACCGAGTCGGGCATGTGCCGCCTAGCGTTCGAGCTCAGCCCATGGCAATGGGCGCACCCTTTTGCACTTCGGATGCAGCGAAGGGTTCAACCTCACTCGAGCCGAGCCCACGTTCGCTTGAGCCTTGGCAGCCAGTTGCCATTGATATCCGCAGACACCAGCGTTCGTTCGGCTCGACCAATCAGCTTCTCGCGGCGCACAAAGCCAATGAAGCGAGAGTCTTCGCTGTTGTCTCGATTGTCGCCCAGCATGAAGTAGCTGTCGGCCGGCACGACGACCGGACCAAACGACCGTGCGTTGCCGAATTGGGACAGGTACTGCACCGTGTGGCTGGTGCCCGCCACGTGCTCAGTGGCACGAGTGGCCTGGAGTGCCCGGCCGGGCCCGACCCTCTCGACCACGTGCATGGTGTCCGAGTATTGGGCGGCAGCACCGTTGATGGACAAGACGCCGTCTTGAAGCTCGACGACGTCCCCCGGTACCGCGACCAGCCGCTTGATAAGCCGGGTACCGTCCTTGGGCGAACTGAACGTGACGATGTCGCCGCGGCGCGGCTCTCCGAGCCTGGCGATGACCAACTCCGTGAGCGGCAGCTTGAAATCGTAAGCCACCCGATTGACCAACACGACATCGCCTTCAAGGATGGTCGGGCGCATGGACCCGGAGGGAATCGGGTTCCAGTCTGCGACCGCTGTCCGGAAGAAGCCAAAGCACAGAAGGAAGACCAGAAAGCCTCGATTGTTCTTGAGCCACTTCTTCATGAGCACCTCGGAGGTTTGCGGGCTGCGATTGAGCCCGCGAAGGGCCGGGAGTTCCTCGTTGACGCCTCGGCGGTCGATCGTGAGGCACAACGCTTGAATTCACCCGCGGGCGAAGGCTGGCAAAGCTTGGTCGTACGCCGGGTGCACCGATGGGTTGGGTCACTGTCTAAGCCGCATGGTGCCTTCTCCATTCGCGGATGAACAGCGGACCGGCGATGCCACCGAAGACGACCATGAGTGTGACCAGGTAGCACCAATCAGCAGGACCTGAGTGACCGATGGACTCGATGCCAGTCGTTGCTTCGAGCCAGGACCAGAACGGCGCCAAGGCGAATGTGAGAATGATTCCCGCTGGGAGCGAGAGCAGTGCCGCGCCAGACCCGAGAATCAAGATGCGAACCATCCTTTTCATGGCGAGATGACTCGAGTCGCCACGCCAATCGACTGGATGGCAGGGCTAGGCCTCGGCGATGACTGCAATGGATACCTTCATGCCAGGAATGCGAACGGGTAGTTTGGCACCTTGGCGTGCCGGTGGATCGCGGGGAAACCACTTCAGCCACTCCTCGTTCATGCCTGCGAAGTCTGATTCCTCGAGGAGGATCACGGTAGCGCTGGCCACTTTGGACAGCGAACTGCCCGCGGCGGCAAGAATGGCGGTGATGTTCTTCAAGCACTGTGCCGTTTGCTCCTGGATCGTGCCACCGGTGATCGCGCCAGACGCGGGATCATATGGGCCGGTGCCGGAAACGAAGACGAGGCCGGCCACCTTGACCGCCTGGCTGTAGGTCGGAGGAGGCTTCGGGGCATCGGTTGTGCGGATGATTTCGCAAGTCATTGCATGCTCCGTTGTTGCGAGTTGGAAAGCTGGGGGCCCTGGCGTGTCTTGCGAGGCCCACTTCGCGGTTCAGTGGCCCGCATCCGATGGTTGCGAGCGCGATAGCGCAGTGCCGCTCAATCTGGGTGGTGCAGCGACAGGCATCGGGCGCGCTTCCCGGATCGGCAAGTGAACGGCTGCGGCCAACAGACAAAGAGTGATGTCCGCCAGCCACATCCAGTCATAGTTGTGGGTCGCCTCGAAAGCCTTGCCGCCGAGCCAGGCGCCGAAGAATCCGCCTGCGCGCGCCAAAGTGCTGTTCATACTCCCTGTCGATTCATTTCGTGCAGCTCGAGTCCGGATTCTCTTGCCTAGCACGTTGTAGCCAGCGTAGGAATCCCCGTGGAATCAGATCGTTCGCCCCGGACGGGTGGCCTCCTTCCCGTACAGATACAGATGCTCGGGCGCCTTCGCGTGCAGCGCGACGGCGTCGCGGTCGCGCTGCCAGCCTCCAGAAAGGTGCGTGCGCTGCTCGCCTATCTGGCGCTTGCGCCGCGCCCGGTTTCGCGGAGCCATCTCTGCGAGCTGTTGTGGGATGTCCCCAACGATCCGCGCGGTGAGTTGCGCTGGTGTCTTACCAAGATCAGGCCCCTAGTCGACGAGGCGGCCCGGCAGCGCGTGATGACCAGCGCGGACACGATCTGGTTCGACCTCGCCGGTTGCTTCGTTGACGCGATCGAGATCGCTCGTGCCGTCGCGGAAGGCGTCTTGGCGCTGAGCCCGGAGCGTCAGCGAAGCCTCGAGCTGCTGTTCGAAGGGGATTTCCTGGACGGCCTCGAAATCGACCGCAGCCCGGTGTTCAGCGGTTGGCTCACCGCTCAGCGCCGACACTTCCGTGCCTGCCATACCGCACTGCTGGAGCATCTCGCGAAGAGTGCTCCCGGCGAGGAGACGTTCCAGTACCTGGACAAATGGCGCGAGCTCGCACCATTCGATCTGCATCTCCACGAGACTCTTCTCGGCGCGCTTGCCCGGCATGGCCGCCTTCGCGAAGGCGAGGAGCACGTCGCGGTGACCGCCAAGCGGTTTGATGCCGAAGGCCTCGACAGCGCCGCGATCCGCAACGCCTGGCGGTCAGCCAGGACAACGACGGTTGTCGCGTTCGAAGGCCGCGACGATACCCCCGCAGCCGTGCCGCGGCGCGGCTCCATCGCGGTCATGCCGTTCGTCGACCGTTCCACCGAGGCCCACGACCGCGGCGGAGCGGCCGACGCGCTGGCCCACGACGTCATCACCCGGCTCGCCAAACTGCGCAGCCTCTTCGTCATCGCTCAAGGGACGGTGTTCGCGCTGCACGAGCGCGACATCGGTGCGCAACAAGCCGGGCGGATCCTCAACGTCGACTACGTCGTCAGCGGATCGGTGCGCACGCGGGCCGGGCGCCTCACCGTCACCGTCGAACTCGCCGAGACACGCAGCGCCCGGATCATCTGGGCCGAGACCTTTCACCACAAGCTGGACGATGCGTTCCTCGCCCTCGACGAGATCGGCAACCGGATCGTCGCCTCCATCGCGAGCGAGATCGAGATCATCGAGCGCAACCGCGCCATCCTGAAGCCGCCGAACTCTCTCGACGCGTGGGAGGCCTATCACCGCGGCCTATGGCACATGCACCGGTATCGCAAGCCAGACAACGACATGGCCCGCCATTTCTTCGAGACCGCGGTGCGACTCGATCCGACCTTCTCGCGCGCCTACGCGGGCCTGTCCTTCACGCATTTCCAGGACGCGTTCCAGAACTGGGAGAGGCGCGAGCCGCAAATCGACAAGGCCCACGACGCCGCGATGCAGGGCGTCATGGCCGACGACCGCGACCCTGCGGTGCACTGGGCGATGGGGCGCGCCCTCTGGCTGCGCGGGCGCCCCGACGAGTCCGTCACCGAGTTGGAGCGCTCCATCGATCTGAGCCCAAACTTCGCGCTGGGCCACTACAACCTCTCCTTCGTCCGCTCGATCGTCGGCGATCCGCAAGCTGCCATCACGTCCTCGGACTTCTCACGCCAGCTGAGCCCTTTCGATCCGATGCTCTTCGGCATGTTCGCCACGCGCGCTATGGCGCTGGTGCGCCTCGGGCAGTTCGAGGAAGCCGCCCGCTGGGCCGTCAAGGCTGCCGCTCGGCCCAACGCCTTTCCGCACATACACGCGATTGCTGCCTGCAGTCTGGCGCTCGCCGGCACGCTCGACCAGGCGCGTTCTCATGCCTCTGCCATCCACAAGGCGGCGCCGCGCTACAGCCTCGCCGAATTCCTGACAACTTTCCCTTTCGACCCCGCGGGCGAGGCGCTATTCCGCGAAGGCGCCGCGCGCATCGGGATGGAATGACCGGGAGTCCCGTGCACTGAGGGGGCGCTCCGGCCAATACCGCTCGAGTTCACCTGATGCGGTTGATGCAGGCGGTGCGCGCCTGAACGTAGCCCTGGCGGGCGCCGTGCACCATGACTTCCTCACGTTTGAGTTCACCCGCGCGCGCAGGGCGCAACCCCTCAGGACTTCGCTTTCCTGGGAGGTTTCGGCTTGCCAGAACTGTTGAGGGCGGCCGCTTGGCGAACGAGCGCCTTGAAGGCCGACTCGTCGACTTCTTCTCCTTCGCGGATGTCGATCGCGCGGCGTACGTTGCCGTCGAGGCTCGAGTTGAAGAGACGGGCCGGATCTTTCAGAGATGCGCCCTTGGCGAAGGTCAGCTTCACGACATGCTTGTAGGACTCGCCGGTGCAGATGATGCCGTCGTGCGACCAAATCGGAGTGCCCCTCCATTTCCACTCCTCGACGACGTCCGGGTCTGCTTCGTTGATGAGCTTGCGCATTCTGCCGAGGGTTGCCCCGCGCCAGTCCCCGAGATCGGCGATTCGCTTCGAGATGAGCTCCGATGCCGACTGGACTTGGCTGGCGTCCGATTTCTTCATGTGCTCATCCTGGAAGTCCAGCAGACGGGTGACCTCGGATTCCTTCGCGCCGGGTGGCGTTTGGACAGGGCCCGAATGTCGGCGATGACGGCTGCGGCCGGCGACCGAGTTCGGGAGGGCGATCGACCTCTGCGTTGTTGCGTGAGTGCAGCGACGGGTCAGGCCACCCGCGGAGACGAGGCGCGATTGGCCGTGCACGAGAAGCAACCCTGCTTGGCATTGTGCAGGTGAACGTAGGCGACGCTGGTGTTGGCGAGGATGCGTTCAAGTTCTTCCGCCACGCAGCGACCTTCACATACGGTCGCGTCCACCATCATGTGCGAAGCATCGTATGCGCGCAAGGAGATGACGCGACGGCTCACATAGGGAGGAACCTCGCCCGCGGCGAGCACGCGCTGCCGCGCATGGCGGCGAACGAAGATGGGCCCGGACGCGCGGTACGGAGATGTGGCGGGCTGGTGCAGATAGGGCAGCAGCAGCAGTTCCTCGCCGACCCGAGCGTCCTGAAGGCTGACTCGACATGGAAAACCAGGCTCCTCGGTCGCGACGCGCCTCACCGCGCCCAAGGTCCTGAGTTGTTCTTCCGAGAACTGAAACAAGTGCTCGAAGGGTTCGTGGGGGATGCCCGACAGTTGAAAACGCGACATTGAACTGATTCCAAGGCCTGACGCCATCAATGATGGTCTCGGGGAACAAACCGAGCTCGCCAGATTCGGACATGCAATCCGTGGCACGGTGGCGCCGCGGATCGCGTTGCGTGGCGGCTTGGCGCTCGAGCTCAGCCGAGGGCAAGGAGGCCCAGCCTATCGCATGTCGGCTGGCGCGAGGTTTGGGCGGCACGTGGCTACGCGGCGCCGAGTAGCTCCTGCAGCGCGAAATACACGGGCTTGCCGTGCTGCCTTGCCAGGGTGACCATTTCATCTGCGCCGGCGGAAGGACCGCCAATGCGAAGACAGGCATCGCACTTGGCAACCAGCCGACGCGAGATGGGGTGAAAGATCTCGTCAAACACCGAGTCACCCATGCCCTTCGAACCGGCGTGCTCGATGAGGGGAAGTGCGTACCACTCTCCCATGACGGGCAAATGGCCCGCGCGGAACAGGCGAAGGGACACGTCGGTCATGGCCGCAACATTCTTGGCGACCAGCACCGGATCGTCATTCGTGCCGGAGCGATACGGACCCGCAACCAACACCATCAATGGCTTCACGCAGAGATCTCCTCAGGATGACGGCCAACGTTTGAGCTCAGCCGCCGTCGGCTGCAGCGAAGGGTTAGCAACTGTCTTCGCTGTCAAGCCTTGGGTGCAAGTTGAATATGGCGCGTGGCATCCCACAACGCTTGATCACGAAGCATCGCATTGAGGAT
>Ga0326726_10000032_pt1 | contig 128242 bp, 116 predicted proteins | sample MHFenrmetagenome_2_FD_207603 | JGI IMG/M metagenome (GOLD analysis project Ga0326726, IMG submission 207603) | Lab enriched peat soil microbial communities from Michigan Hollow, Ithaca, NY, United States - MHF15MN | ecosystem: Environmental > Terrestrial > Soil > Wetlands > Peat | place: USA... | reverse complement strand
AGCAGGATGCGTTCGTGACCTCCCGGCCGCCCCGTTGCAGAGGCCGCACCCCGAGTCGCCTCGATTGCGACGCGCGGTAGGTACAGCTTGAAGGTCGAGCCGCGGCCGGGCTCGCTGTACACGGCGATGCCGCCGCCCGTTTGCTTGACGAAGCCATACACCATGGCGAGCCCGAGGCCGCTGCCGCGGCCGTCCTTGGTGGTGAAGAAGGGCTCGAAGACGTGGCTCATCACCTGGGCGTCCATGCCGATGCCGGTGTCGGATACCGAGATCAGCACGTACAGTCCCGGCGTCAGCTCGCGTGCGTCGATCGGATCGTCGACCGACACCGACGCCGCCTCGGCCTGGACGGTGAGCTGCCCGCCCTGCGGCATGGCGTCGCGCGCGTTGAGCGCCAGGTTGAGCAATGCGGTCTCGAGCAATCCCGGGTCGGCGTGCAGCACCAGATCGGCAGCGCACGGCGCGATCGCCAAGCGGATCGATTCGTCGAGCGTTCGCGCCAGCAGTTCGCTCCAGCCCCGCAAGAAGGCATCGACCGGCACGGCCTTGGGTGCCAGCGGCTGCTTGCGCGCGAAGGTGAGCAACTTGCGCGTCAGTTCGGCGCCGCGATGGGCCGCGCGGCTGGCCGCTGCCGACAACTTTTGCGCGCGTGGCTGCGCCTGCACCAGGTCGTCGAGCAGCTGCAGATTGCCCAGCACGACGGTCAGGATGTTGTTGAAATCGTGGGCCACGCCGCCGGTGAGTTGGCCCAGCGCCTCCATCTTCTGGCCTTGTGCGAGGCGCTCTTCGCCATGTTGTCGTTCGAACACGACCGACAGCAGGTAGGCCACCCCCACCAGCACGCTGACGTCTTCGTGCGAGATGCGCTTGACCTGCCTGCTGAGCGCCGTCAGCACGCCGACGGTCTGACCACGCAACTGCAGCGGCACCGCCAGCGCACTGCGAAAACCAGCCGCCAGCGCGGGGCTGTCGCGCCACGGCGCCTCGGCTCGCATGTCTTCGACGACCAGCGGCTGGGCGCTGGCCGCCACACGGCCCGGTATCGATTGTGTGTCGCCGGCCGCCACCGCCGCCGACGCCGGGATGCCGAACGCGGCGCGCACACGAAATTCGCGGCGATCCTTGCTGAGCATGAACAGCTCGCTGGCATCGCACTCCATCGTTTGGGCCAGCAACTCGGGCGCCCGCTGCACCACGCGTTCGAGATCCAACTCGGTGAAGGCCTCATGACCGAAGCGGCGCACCGCCTCCTGATAGCGGGCCTGCTTGAAGGCGGCTTGGCCGCGGTCGGTCGGCGACAGATCGCGCACGAACGCCGCGGCCAGCCGCTGACCGGCTGCGGCGGCCAACGGCGCCAGGCCGACTTCGATCGGAAATTCGGTGCCGTCGCGGCGCTGCCCGACCAGGCTCATGCCGGTGCCCATCGGGCGCGCCGCCGCGTGTGCCATGAAGTGGCTGCGGTGCCGGTCGTGCACGCCGCGGTAGCGCGTCGGTACCAAGGTCTCGAGCGGCAGACCGATCATCTCCCCGGGACCGTAGCCGAACATGGTCTCGGCACGGGCGTTGACCAGCGCCAGGCGGCCCGCACCATCGACCACCACCACGCCGTCGGGCGTGGCCTCGAACAACTGCAGGTGGATGTCGCTCATGGGTTGTCGAACTCGCGCCGCACGTCGACTGTCCAGACGTAGCCGGCTCCGCGCACGGCCTTGATCAACTCGGGTTGGGTGGCGTCGCGTTCGATCTTGCGACGCAGGCGCCCCACTTGAACATCGATGGTCTTGTCGTATGGGCCCGCGTCGCGTCCATGTGTGGCATTCAGCAGCTCGTCGCGTGACTGTACCTTGTGCGGTGCCATCACGAAGGCGAGCAGCAGCTCGTATTCGCCGTTGGTCAGCGGCACATCTTGGCCGTGCTGCCGGCGCAGCGTGCGCGCCTTGGTGTCGAGCCGAAAGTCCGCGAATGCCAAGACCGACGGTTGCGGCGAGGGCGCGCTCTGGGCGCGCCGCAGCACCGCGCGCGCGCGCGCCAGCAGCTCGCGCAGGTCGAATGGCTTGGCGATGTAGTCGTCGGCCCCCAGTTCGAGTCCCACCACCCGGTCCACCGCTTCGCCGCGCCCGGTGACGATGATGATGGCGCCCTGCCAGTTTTCGCGCAGCCAGCGCACCAGCGTGAGCCCGTCCTCGCCCGGCAGGCCCAGGTCGAGCAGAACCAGCTCGACGCTATTGCTTTGCAGCACCTTTCGCATCTGCGCGCCGTTGGCTGCCGCAGCCACGCGAAAGCCGTGGCCCGACAGATAGTCGCTCAACAATTCGCCGATCTGCGGGTCATCGTCGACCAACAAGATGCCAGGCGTGTGCGCGGTGGAAGGATCTGGGCTATGCATCGGGAGGGCTAGGCGGCGTGGCAGCGATTCTAGAGATGGCCCCGCTCGTTGCGCCAGAGACCTTCGCCCGTGACGTCTTGTGAGGGCGGACGCGCACCGCCGCAGGCCCCGATCTCGGAACATCCGATCGCGCCCCCGGCTAACATCGGCGCATGCGACCGCTCCATCACCGCTTTTTCCAGGTCAACGGCATTCGCATGCACGTCGCCGAATGCGGCGAAGGCCCTCTGGTCGTGCTCTGCCACGGCTTCCCCGAGAGCTGGTATTCATGGCGCCACCAGCTCCAGGCGCTGGCCGAGGCGGGCTACCGGGCCGTAGCGCCTGACATGCGCGGCTATGGCCAGACCGACGCGCCCGCAGCGGTGTCCGACTACTCTTTGCTGCACCTGGTCGGCGACATGGTGGCCCTGGTGGCTGCGCTGGGCGCACAGCAAGCGGTGGTGGTCGGCCACGACTGGGGCGCGCCGGTTGCCTGGCATTGCGCGTTGCTGCGTCCGGATGTCTTTCGTGGCGTGGCCGCGCTCAGCGTGCCGTTTCGCGGCCGCGGGCCGACGCTGCCGACCAGCACGATGCCGCACAACGACAGCGCGGTCTTCTATCAACTGTATTTTCAGGAGCCGGGCCAGGCCGACCGGGAACTGGCGAGCAACGTGCGTGGCACGCTGCGTGCAATCCTGTATTCCGTGTCTGGCGACGCGCCGCCCTCGCCGCACAGGCTGATGGTTCCTCGGCAGGGCGGCTTTCTCTCCTCGTTGGTCGACCCGCCGCAGTTGCCCGCCTGGCTGCGCGACGAGGACCTCGAGTTCTACGTTTCCGAGTTCGAGCGCACGGGTTTTCGCGGCGGCCTCAACTGGTACCGCAACATCGACCGCAATTGGGAGCTGCTCGCTGCCTACAGCGGCGCCAAGATCACCGTCCCGGCCCTCTACATCGCAGGCGATCGTGATCCCGTGGTTGCACCGCCAGTCGTGCAGCAGGTGATCGCGCGCATGGCAGATCCGGTCCCGTTGCTGCGACGCACGATGATGCTCGCCGGTTGCGGACACTGGACCCAACAGGAGCGCCCGCAGCAAGTGAACGACGCGTTGATCGAATTCCTAGGCCCGTTGCAGCGGCCGGCCGCATGATGCAATTGAACCAGGCCGAGAGCCCGTGGCGCCTGTGCGTGGCGCCGATGATGGAATGGACCGACAGGCATTGCCGGTACTTTCATCGCCTGTTGTCGCCCCGGGCGCGACTGTACACGGAGATGGCGACCACTGGAGCGTTGCTGCATGGGGACGTGGCGCGCCACCTCGACTTCAGCACCGAGGAGCACCCGTTGGCGCTGCAACTGGGCGGCAGCGAACCAACCGAGTTGGCAAGCTGCGCCAGGCTGGCGCAGCGTTGGGGCTACGACGAAGTGAACCTCAATTGCGGCTGCCCCAGCCCGCGGGTGCAGCGCGGCGCATTCGGTGCCTGCCTGATGGCCGAGCCGCGCCTGGTGCGCGATTGCGTCAGCGCGATGCGAGACGCAGTGACGTTGTCGGTGACCGTGAAGCACCGCATCGGCATCGACCGCGTCGAGGACTACGGTTTCGTGCGCGATTTCGTCGGCACGGTGGGCGAGGGCGGCTGCGCCGTGTTCATCGTGCACGCACGCAATGCGTGGCTCGACGGCCTGAGCCCCAAGCGCAACCGCGAGGTGCCGCCGCTGCGCCACGACACCGTGGCGCGCTTGAAGCAAGAATTTCCGCAATGGACCTTTGTCCTCAACGGCGGTCTCGTCGAGCGCTCGCAATTGGCGCGCGAGCTGACGCGCGTCGATGGCGTGATGCTGGGGCGCGCGGCCTACCATGATCCGTGGCGATTGATCGAGTGGCAGGACTGCGCCTTCGCAGGCGCCGCGCGGTCCGCTTCGACTCGCGATGCGGTCGAGCACGAGATGGTGCACTACATGCAGCGGCGCGCATCGTCTGACGGCACGCCGTGGCCGGCGATCGCCCGCCACATGATCGGGCTGCGGCTCGGCCAGCCCGGCGCGCGACGCTGGCGGCAGGTGTGGTCGGATCATCGCCTGCGCGAGTTGCCGCCCGCCGAGGTGATGCGCCGTGCCCACCGCGCGATGGCCGCCGAGGCGCCGGCCCGTGCACCACTGGCCGCGGGCGTGGCCGGCTGAAATGGCCACGCGGTTGCGATGAAGTGAATTGCGCGTGCAGGCAACCAGCGCGCGAGGGAGCCAATGATGAGACTCGAAGCCAGTGTCAATGATCGCGAGTTGTGCACAGCGTTGCTGCATGGGGCCGGCACGCTGGCCGCGCACGTGGTGATGAGCACGCAAGCCGACGGCCGGATCGAACCTTGTGAATTGCGCGTCGAGGGTGCGCAACGCGACAGCGCCGAGCCGATTGCACTGCGCTGGCAAGGCACCCACCTCGGCGTGGGCGACGAGGTACGGCTGCGCGTGCTGGCCGACGGCCCGGGGCAGGAACCCGCGGAGAGGTTGTCCAGCGCGGTCCCGCCGCCGCCGTTGCCACTGAACTCCGAGGCGCACAGTGCAGGCCTGGTGGCGCTGTGCAACCGCTTTTCGTCGGACCTGTTCGCGTGGATGGAACAAGCCATCGCCGCCGAGCCTGCCGCGCACAGGGTACCGATCAAACTGGCCGTCTCCAGCGTCGCCTACGCGCTCACCGAACGCCTGCTGTATCCGGCTTACCTGCAGCGGCCGCACTTGGTGCCGCCGGAAATCGGGCGCCTGATCTGAACCGCGGCAGCGGCTCTGGCAACCCAACCGTTTGATGCGAGCCGTGACGGACCACAACCCCAACGTGCTGCTGGTCGACGCCGTGCGCCGGCTCGAGCGGTATGGGCTGCGCGCCGACATCAGCATCAGCTTGCGCAGTGGCGGTGGCCTGCTGATCACGCCGGGCAACATCGAATCCGATCAGTTGACCGCGGAGGAAGTGGTGTTCATCGCGCGCGACGGCGGCATCAAGGGCCGCGGCCAACCCGCTCGCGATTGGGCTGTGCATCAGGCGATCTATGTGGCGCATGCCGATGTGCAGGCGGTGGTGCATGTGCAATCCACCTATGCCACGGCGTTGGCCTGTTTGGAGCGGCCCTTGCCCGCCTTCCACCACCGGGTGGCGGTAGCAGGAGGGGACTCGGTGCCATGCGTGCCATATCAGATGCCGGGGTCTCCCGGCTTGTCGAAGGCCGTTGCCGATGGCCTCGCCAGGCGTCACGCCTGCCTGATCGCCCATGATGGCCTGGTCGCCACCGGCACGTCGCTGGTGCACGCGATCTCGATCGCCATCGAGATCGAGTTTCTTTGCCGCAGCTACCTGGCTGCGCTGGCCGTCGGCGAGCCGCCGCGACTGGAGCGCGCCGAAATCGCGCAAGTGCTTGAACAGCTGCGGACCTATTCGCGCGCGCGCTGGGCGTGAGCGGAGTTGGCTGGCCAGGTGGCCAGCAGCAAGCCGCCCAAGGCCAGGCCAAACGCGAGGGCGTGCCCGGCGCTGAACGATTCATGCAGGACGACCACGCCGATCAAGGCCGAGGCCACCGGCAGCAGGACAGTGAAGACGCCTGCCCGAGAAGCCTGCACCTGGCGTAGGCCGCGCATCCACAACGACACGGTGGCCACGCTGGCAGCCAGCGAGTAGAACAGCAGCAACCCCCAGCTGGCGGCGGGCACCGCAGTGAAGTCGTGCGACCACGCCTGCCACAGGCCCAGCGGGGTGATCAATGCCAGGCCCCAAAGATTGATCAGTGCGCTGATCCGTCGAGCGGACACCTGCCCGGTGAGTCGCTTGCCGATCACCACATAGCTGGCCTCGCAGAACGCCGCGCCCACCAGCAGCAGGTGCCCGAGCGCGAGGCGGCTCCCGTCGTGCGTGACTGCATCGGGGCCGTTGCGTCCGAGCGCGAGCAGCGCGATCCCCGCCGCCGCGCAGGCGATGGCCACCATCACGCGCGCGGAGATGCGCTCGTTCAGAAAGACGCGAGACAGCACCGCCACGGCGGCCGGGATGGCTGCCATCACGACGCCGGCCGCCACTGCCGAGCTCAGCAGCACGCCGTACAGCATGCAAATGGAGAACAGAAAGTTGCCGAGAAAACTTTCCCAGAACAGCAGCTGGCGGTCGTGCCGCGACAGCGGCGCCTCGCCGGCCCGGCGAGCCAGCCACGGCAGCATCGCGAATGCAGCGATGCCGAAGCGCAACCACGCCAGCAGGAACACCGGGAACACGCCGAGCAGCAGCTTCGACAGGCCCACATAACTGCCGACGAGCACCATGCTCGCGCTCAGGCATGCGTAGGCCGCCCACGGCGGGCCGCTCATGCGCACGCCCGCGACGTGGCGGGTCACCCGCTCACGCGGCGCGTTGAATGGCGCCGCGCAAGGTGTCGACGATCTGATCGATGTGTTGACGCTCGACGATCAACGGTGGCGACAAGGCAATGATGTCGCCGGTGGTGCGCACTAGCACGCCCTTGTCGAAACAATCGAGGAAGACGTTGAACGCGCGCTTGGCGGGCTCGCCGGCGATACCCTGCAACTCGATGCCCGCGACCAGGCCGTAGTTGCGGATGTCGATCACATTGGGCACGCCCTTGAGCGAATGCACGGCCTCGCCAAAGTAGCTCTGCAGCTCGGCGGCACGCGTGAGCAGACCTTCTTCGGCATAGGTGGCCAGCGTGCCCAGCCCCGCCGCGCAGGCCAGCGGATGCGCCGAGTACGTGTAGCCGTGAAAGAACTCGATCAGGTGCTCGGGCCCGTTCATGAAGGCGTCGTGGATCGTCTGCTTGACGAGCACGCCGCCCATCGGCACGCAGCCGTTGGTGATGCCCTTGGCCACGGTCATCAAGTCGGGCGTGACGCCGAAGCTCTGTGCAGCAAATGGCTTCCCAGTGCGGCCGAAACCGGTGATCACCTCGTCGAAGATCAGCAGGATGCCGTGCCTGTCGCAAATCTCGCGCAAGCGCTGCAGGTAGCCTTTGGGCGGCAGGAACACACCGGCCGAGCCGGCGATCGGCTCGACGATCACTGCAGCGATGGTCGACGGGTCGTGCAGCACGCACAGGCGCTCCAGGTCGTCGGCCAGCTCGGCGCCGTGCGCAGGCAGCCCCACGGTGAATGCATTGCGCGACAGGTCATGGGTATGGCGCAGGTGGTCGACCCCGGCCAGCATGGCGCCGAACATCTTGCGATTGGCCGTCATGCCACCCACTGACAAGCCGCCGAAATTCACGCCGTGGTAGCCGCGTTCGCGACCGATCAGCCGCGTGCGATGGCCCTCACCGCGCACCCGGTGATACGCCAGCGCCATCTTCAGCGCCGTGTCGACCGACTCCGAGCCGGAGTTGGTGTAGAAGAGCTTGGTCATGCCGGCAGGTGCGAGCTTGACCGTCTCCTCCGCCAGCTCGAACGCCTTGGGGTGAGCCATCTGGAACGGCGGAGCGAAGTCGAGCTCGGCCGCTTGATCCTGAATGGCTTTGACGATCCTTGGTCGTCCGTGGCCTGCGTTGACGCACCACAAACCCGCCACCGCATCGAGGATCTGGCGTCCATCGTGCGTCCAGTAGTGCATGCCGCTGGAGCGGGCCAGCAGGCGAGGGGCTTTCTTGAACTGGCGGTTGGCAGTGAACGGCATCCAATAGGCGTCGAGCTTCATCGCAAAGAGTCTCCTGGCTTGTGTCGCACGGGTGGTGGATTCCCGTTGCGTTGCATGGGAGATTGTGCCTGTCATCGCGCACCGCTGCCCACGCGGCACGGCATGATGACGGCATGGCTCTGAGCAGACCGGTGGGGACGACGATGGATCCCGTGCTGATCCTGCAGTTCATGGACAACGATGGCCCGGCCTACTTGGGCACGTGGCTGCAACGCTGCGGGATTGCAAGCGAGGTGCGTTTGGCCACGGCGAGTCGCGGCTTTCCGGCTTGCATCGAGGGTTACTCGGCGCTCGCCGTGCTGGGTGGCAGCATGAGCGCCAACGACGGCCTGCCGTTCCTGCGCACCGCGCAGAGCCTGATCGAACAAGCGATGCAACGCGACATTCCCGTGCTCGGCCATTGCTTGGGTGGCCAGCTGATGGCGCGCACGTTGGGCGCGGCAGTGGCAGCGTCGCCCGCACCCGAGGTGGGCTGGCACAGCATGGAGTGCGTCTCCTCTGCGTTGACCCAGGACTGGTTCGGCCCTGCGGCCACGCACATGGTTTTCCAGTGGCACTATGAAGCGTTCGACCTTCCCGCGGGTTCACTGCGGCTGGCTGCAAGCCGGCATTGTCCGAACCAAGCCTTTGCGCTCGGACCGCACTTGGCGTTGCAGTTCCATGTGGAGGTCGACGCAGCCAAGGTCGAGTTGTGGCTTAGCCAGCACGATGGCCAATACGAACGATCGCAGCGCGAGCACGACAGCGTGCACCCCCCAAGCCGTATTCGCCAGGACACCACACGGTGCCTGCTCGCACAGACTCGGCTCGCAGATTGGGTCTATGCGCGCTGGGGTTCCAATGCGGGTTTGATTTCACCATAAGGGATTTGATTTCGACATTGTGGAATGTTCGATCCATGGATTGCATCACCGTTTTTCATCATGATTGACTATATCCCACCATACGGAATCATATAGATAAGCAATTGATTTGCAATAGAAATTTATTTCTCTTGTATAAGACACAACATTCGGAGCTCACGGTAGGCTCTTGTCACGCAGCAATAAGGCCTTTCGATTTCATTCATTTAGGAGCCCGACATGACCCAGCCCCGCCGTGATCAACAAGCCGCCGCACTCGAACGCGAGTGGGCAGACAACCCGCGCTGGAAAGGCATTCAGCGCGGCTACGGCGCGGCCGATGTGGTGCGGCTTCGCGGCTCGCTGCCAATCGAGCACACGCTTGCCAAACGGGGCGCCGAGAAGCTGTGGACGTTGGTGAACACCGAGCCGTTCGTCAACACGCTGGGCGCGCTGACCGGCAATCAAGCGATGCAGCAAGTGAAGGCCGGGTTGAAGGCAATCTACCTTTCAGGCTGGCAAGTGGCGGGTGATGCCAACAGCAATGGCGAGATGTACCCCGACCAGTCGCTCTACTCGGTGGACTCGGTGCCCAAGGTGGTCAAGAAGATCAACAACACCTTCCAGCGCGCTGATCAGATCCAGTGGAGCGAAGGCAAGAACGACATCGACTATTTCGCGCCGATCGTCGCCGACGCGGAGGCCGGATTCGGTGGCGTGCTCAACGCATTCGAGTTGATGAAGGCCATGATCGACGCTGGCGCCGCCGGTGTGCACTTCGAGGACCAGCTCGCATCGGTCAAGAAGTGCGGCCATATGGGTGGCAAGGTGCTGGTCCCGACGCGTGAAAACGTCGCCAAGCTGGTGGCGGCGCGACTGGCCGCCGACGTGATGGGCGTGCCCACCGTGCTGTTGGCGCGCACCGACGCCGAGGCGGCGGATCTCGTGACCAGCGACGTCGACGACAACGACAAGCCGTTCCTGACCGGCGAACGCACGGTCGAAGGCTTCTTCCGCACCCGCAAGGGTCTGGACCAGGCGGTGAGCCGTGGCTTGGCCTACGCGCCATATGTCGACATGCTGTGGTGCGAGACCGGCACGCCCGACCTCGGGTTTGCCAAGGCGTTTGCCGACGCGATCCACGCGAAGTTCCCCGGCAAGCTGCTTGCCTACAACTGCTCGCCGAGCTTCAACTGGAAGAAGAATCTCGACGACGCCACGATCGCCAAATTCCAACGTGAACTGGGCGCCATGGGCTACAAGTTCCAGTTCATCACTCTGGCCGGCTTCCACAGTCTGAACTACTCGATGTTCGAGCTGGCGCACGGCTACGCGCGCAACAACATGAGCGCCTTCGTCGAACTGCAGGAAAGGGAATTCGCTGCTGCGGAAAGAGGCTTTACTGCCGTCAAGCACCAGCGCGAGGTCGGCACGGGCTATTTCGATGCCGTGACCACCACCATCGAACGCCAATCCTCGACCGCCGCGCTGAAGGGCTCGACCGAGGACGAGCAGTTCTTCGAGCAGAAGCACGCCTGAGTCGCACGGTTCCCGCCGAGAGCCGGCACGGCGAGCCGGCTGAAGCAACGGCCCGATGCCAACGCACCGGGCTTTTTCTTGCCGCATTTGCCCAGGGGCGTAGCGATCGTTGGCGTTTGTTCGGTGGCCGGGCGCCAGCCTCGGTGTTCGAATGCCGGCCGTGCGCAACTCGAACGCGCGTGCGGAGGAACAACATGTCCAAGCGATTCCTGGTGGCCTGGGTCGTGATGTTCGTGGCTTGGATGGTCGAGGGCTTCGTCGTGCACGGCCTGCTGCTGAACGCCGACTACCTGACGCTGCCGCAACTGTTTCGCCCACCAGCCGACGCGCAGGGCCACTTTGGTTGGATGGTGTTGGCACACGTATCGGTGGCGGGTGCCTACGTGTGGATCTATGAGCGTGGCATCAGCGCGGATCGGCCTTGGTTGGGTCAGGGGCTGCGCTTTGGCATCGCGGTCGCGTTGCTGACGGCGCTGCCGACCTACATCATCTACTACGCCGTGCAGCCGCTGCCTGGGGCACTGGTGGTCAAGCAGGTGGTCTTCGATGCGATCGGCATCGTGATCCTCAGCGTCATCGTCGCGTGGCTGTACCGACGGCGACCGGCATGACGCGGCGCGCGGCGGCGAACGCATTGCGGATGCCATGAGCTCCACCCGATCGGACTTCCGGTTCTTCGAACGCTTGCGCGTACGTTGGGCCGAGGTCGACATGCAAAGCATCGTCTTCAACGGCCACTACCTGATGTACTTCGACACCGCGGTGGCGGGCTATTGGCGCGCCCTGGCGATCCCGTACCACGAGACGATGGCCTATCTCGGGGGCGACTTCTACGTGCGCAAATCGACTCTCGAATACTCGGCGCCCGCGCGTTATGACGACCTGTTGGACGTCGGCGTGCGCACGCAGCGCACGGGCAACTCGTCGATGGTGCTGGGCTGCGCGGTGTATCGCGGCGAGCAGCTGCTGGTCGGCGGCGAGTTGATCTACGTGTTCGCCGATCCGGCCACCATGTCGTCCAAGCCGATGCCGCAGGAGTTTCGCGACCTGCTGCAGGCCTACGAGGCCGGCAAGTCGATGGTCGACGTGCGCGTGGGTCGCTGGAGCGAGTTGGGTGAACCCGCGCGCAAGATTCGCTCGCAGGTGTTCGTCGAGGAGCAACACATCCCTGCCGAGATGGAATGGGACGGCGCCGACGATGGCTGCGTGCACGCACTGGCCTGCAATCGCTTCGGGCTGCCGCTGGCCACGGGGCGCATGCTCGAGCACGTGCCCGGCGTGGCCAAGATCGGCCGCATGGCGGTGCTGGCACCGATGCGCGGCGGCCACATCGGCCGCGCGGTGCTCGATGCGTTGTTGCAGCATGCGCGCGAACGCGGCGACCGCGAGGCGCTGCTGCATGCGCAGCTTGGCGCCGCGCCGTTCTATGGCCGTGCCGGCTTCACCGCCAGAGGCCCGGTGTTCGAGGAGGCCGGCATTCCCCACGTCGAGATGGTGCGCGCTTTGTAGCGCGCCTCAGTCGAGCGTGCTGAAACGCTCGACTTGCCGCGGACTGGTCAGCAGCGGGGTCAGCGCGGCGGCAGCGGCCTCGATGCGCGCCCGCAGTCGATCATCGACGCCGCCGCCACCCGCTTGGTCGAAAGCGTAGATCTCCATCAATGTGATGCCGCTGGCGTGCTCGCCCGGTCGACGCAGCACGCGCGATGTCAGGCCGGGGTGCTCGTCGCGCAGCCGCTCCTGAAACCCCCGCACGATCTGCAGCGCCGTTCGCCAACTCGCGGGCGCGACGCGGTAGTACACGTACAACTCGACGCGACCGCCGCTCACGCGTGCGCAGCATCGACGATCGGGTAGGGCAGCGGCAGCCGCTGCAACGGCGGACCATCCACGCTGCCCAAGTGCAGCGTGCCGGAGTCGAGCGCCGCCAGCTTGACCTCGGCCAGCAGGCGCGCGTCCGACGCGGGGAACGCCGCCGCGTTGACCACCATGCCCGCCGGCTGCGCCGGATCGCCGCTGTGGAACACCTCCTGCCCAGGACGCGGCGAACCGGTTGTCGCAAACAGAATCATGCGCCGCTTGATCGTGCCGCGATACTGGCTGCGCGCCACCACTTCCTGGCCGGGGTAACAGCCCTTCTGAAAGTGCACACCGCCGACGAGTTCGAAGTTGATCATCTGCGGCACGAACTGCTCCGCCGTTGCCGCCACGATTCGAGGCACGCCACTCATCACCTCGAGGTGGCGCCAAGCCTGCGCGTCGAGCACGGGCAACGGGGGAGGCTGCGCATCGGCCGGCTGAACGCACAACCAGCGCAGCACGTGCTCGGCGGCGGGCAGGGCAATCAGCCACGCGACACCTTGCTGGCGAGTGCGCCATGCCTCGTGGCCGCCCGACCATCGGGTCGCCGAGGGGCCGGCCAAGCCGAACACCAACCACTCGGTGCTCACGTCGTCGACGCGGCAACGAGCGCGCAGCACGTACATCGACAGGCGCTTGCGCACCGCCGCGGCCAGGTCGGCGCTGCACAGGAGCCCAAACTCCTCGTCGCGCACCCGCCAAACCACGAAGCTCGCGAGCAAGCGGCCCTTGGCCGAACAGTAGCCGCTCAAGCCCGCCTGGCCCGGCTGCAGGGCGACGATGTCTTGCGTGAGTTGCCCCTGCAAGAAAGCCGCGGCATCGGCTCCGCTGGCACGCAACAGCGACCAGTCGGTCAAACGCACGGCGCCGTCGAATGCGTTGTTCGTTGCGGCGGTGATGGCCATGACCGCCGATTATCATCAGTGTCCATGGGCATCGTTGCTGCAGGGACTCAGCGCCTCCGGGCGCAGCCCATCGCATGAGGTTGTTGCGCTGGTTGTTTGTCGTGGTGCTGCTGGTCGCAGGCGGTGCGGCGGCGTGGTTGTGGCAATGGCCGGACAGGCCGATGCCGATGGCCGCACCGACCATCGAGTTGTCGATCGAACCCGGCGCCACGCCGCGCGACGTGGCGCAGGCGTGGGTGCGCGCCGGCATTCAAGTGCCGCCCCGCTTGCTTCGTGAGTGGTTTCGCTGGTCGGGCGACGCGCGCCGAATTCGCGCGGGCAGCTACGTGGTGGGGCCCGAGGTCACGCCGCGCCAGCTGCTTGCCAAGATGGTTCAGGGTGATGAACTCTTCGAGCGAGTGCGCTTGCTCGAAGGCTGGACGCTGCGCCAGTTTCGCGCCGAGCTCGCGCGCGCGCCCTATCTGAAGCCAGCCAGCGCAGGAATGAGCGACGCGCAGCTGATGGCCACGCTCGGTACGAGCGTGCCGGGAGAAGGGCGCTTCTTCCCGGACACCTACCTTTACAGCCGCGGCGTCAGCGACCTCACTGTGTTGAAACGCGCGTATGGGGCGATGCAGCGCCAGCTCGACAGCGCGTGGGAGTCGCGGGTCGAGGGGTTGCCGTTGAAGTCCGCCGACGAGGCATTGATCCTGGCCTCCATCGTCGAAAAGGAAACCGGCCGGGCCAGCGACAGAGCGCAGATCGCCGGCGTGTTCTCCAATCGGCTGCGCGTGGGCATGCCGCTGCAGACCGATCCTTCGGTGATCTATGGCCTGGGCGAGTCCTTCGACGGCAACCTGCGCAAGCGTGATTTGCTGACCGACGGGCCGTTCAACACCTACACCAGACCGGGCCTGCCGCCCACGCCGATTGCGATGCCTGGGTTGGCCTCGATCCGCGCCGTGGTGAATCCGGACCGCACGAAAGCGCTGTACTTCGTGGCGCGTGGCGATGGCAGCAGCGTGTTCAGCGAGTCGCTGGTCGAACACAACCGCGCGGTGAACACCTACCAGCGGGGCGGTCGATGAGCGCGCGCTTCATTACCTTCGAAGGCATCGACGGCGCGGGCAAGAGCTCGCACATCGAGTCGCTCGCCGCGTGGATTCGCGCCAAGGGTCAAACGGTGGTCGTCACGCGCGAGCCCGGCGGCACGCCGCTCGCAGAAAGCCTGCGCGAGCATTTTCTGCGTGATGACATGGATGCGCTGACCGAGTGCCTGCTGGTGTTCGCGGCGCGCCGGGATCACCTGCGCCAGCGCATCGAGCCCGCGCTGGCCGCCGGCAGCACCGTGCTGTGCGATCGATTCACCGACGCCACCTTTGCCTATCAAGGTGCGGGGCGGGGCTTCGACTGGGCGGTGCTGACTCAATTGGAACAGTGGGTGCAGGGCCCGCGCCAACCCGACTTGACCCTGTGGTTCGACGTCGAACCCGGTGAAGCGGCCGCGCGCCGCGCCGCTGCTCGTCAACCCGATCGACTGGAGCGCCTGGATCAGGCCTTCTTCGAGCGCGTGCGTGCCGGCTATGCCAGACGCTACGCCGATCATCCGCAACGCATTGTTCGAGTGGACGCACGGGGTGATCTGCAAGCGGTGTGGACGCAAGTGCAGCGCGAGGTCGGCAGCCGTGGCTGGTGGTGAGGCCAAAGCGGTGGGAGTGGCCGCCGACGGCGGCCTGGCGTTGCCGTGGCTGCGAGACCCGCTGACGGCGGCCCTGCGGCTCGAGCGCTCCCACGCGCTGCTGTTGCACGCGCCAGTGGACACGGGTCAACTGGACCTAGCGCTCGCCCTGGCGCAGGCGTGGCTGTGCGAGCACCGCGAGCGCGCACCGTGCGGCCATTGCAACAGCTGCCGCCTGGCGCGCCAGCGCACGCATCCCGACTTGCACGTCGTGGTTCCCGAGTCGCTGCGGCTGCAATTCGGCTGGCTCGTCGATGACGATCCTCTGCTGCGTGCCGGGGCCAAGCCCAGCCGAGAAATCAAGGTCGAGCAGGTACGAGAAACCATCGAATGGACACAGCGAAGTGCAGGCTCTGCGCGCGGGCGCGCTTTGGTGTTGGCTCCAGCCGAAGCGCTCAATCTGGCCGCGGCCAATGCACTGCTCAAGACCCTGGAAGAGCCACCGGGGAGCTTGCGCATCGTGATGGCAGGCAGTGACCCGGAGCTTCTGCTGCCCACGCTGCGCAGTCGCATGCAGCGGCTGCGGCTGGCCCCGCCCAGTGTCGCGCTGGCGCTGCAGTGGCTTGAGTCTCAAGGGGCGCCACAGACCCGACGTGCGCTCGCCGTGACTGGAGGCAGCCCGCTGGCGGCGCTAGCGCTGCATGAGCTCGGCCTCGACGACGCGGCGCTCGAGGAGCTGCCCCGTTGGGTGGCGAAAGGCGATTCGTCGGTATTGCTCGGCAAGCCGCTGCCGTCGGTGATCGACTTGTTGCTTCGCGTGGCGCACGACGCGATGGCGCGCGCAGCCGGCGGCCAACCGCTTTTCTTTGACGCCGCGCGCTTGCCGCCCGGGGCAGCGCTGCCGCGGCTGGTGGCGTGGCAGCGTGAATTGTTGCGCGTGGCGCGTCACGACGACCACCCGTGGAATGCGCCGTTGCTGGTGGAAGCGCTTGTGACGAATGGCGCGCGATGCTGGTCGTCTGCCGCGGCCCCCCCGCGTCGAGGCGCCGGCCATTCGATACACTCAGCCTGATGAGCGAAGTTTCAGGCCGATCTGCCGCTGCCGGTGCCGTGGCCTCGCGGCCCAGCGTGATTCAGCTGGTGTTCCGCGAGAAGGGCGCGCTCTACGCCGCGTATGTGCCGATCCTGCTCGACGGTGGCCTGTTCGTACCCACCACGCGCGAATACAAGCTCGGCGAAGACATCTACCTGCTGCTGTCGCTGCCCGATGACCCGCAGCGTTATCCAGTGGCTGGCAAGGTCGCCTGGATCACGCCGGCCAACGCTTCAGGCGGCCGCACACAGGGCGTCGGTGTGCGTTTCCCCAATGACGAGAAAACGCGTCTGCTGAAGCTGAAGATCGAAGAGCTGCTGGGTACCCAGCTGCAGTCGGCCAAGCCGACGCAGACGATCTGACCGCGCGCGCCGCGACTGCGCGGCGTGTGGGCGCGACAATGGCGCCCATGTTCGTCGACTCGCACTGCCACCTCACGTTTCCCGAGCTACACGGTCGCATCGATGCGATCCGCGCCGACATGGCGGCTGCCGGCGTCGACCGTGCGCTGGTGATCTGCACCACGCTCGAGGAATTCCCCGAGGTGCACGATCTGGCCCTTCGTTTCGACAACTTCTGGGCCAGCGCCGGCGTGCATCCCGACAACGAAGGCATCGAGGAGCCGAGCGTGGAGCGTCTGGCGACGCTCGCCGCTCTGCCCAAAGTGGTGGCCATCGGTGAAACCGGGCTTGACTACTACCGACTCAACGGCCGTACGCGCGACGATATGAGCTGGCAGCGCGAGCGGCTTCGCGTGCACGTGCGCGCCGCGCGGCGGGTTCGCAAGCCGCTGATCGTGCACACGCGCAGCGCCTCGGCTGACACGCTGGCCGTCTTGCGCGAGGAGGGCGCATCGCAGGCGGGGGGCGTCTTCCACTGCTTCACCGAGACGATGGCTGTCGCCCGCGCCGCGCTCGACCTTGGCTTCATGGTGTCGTTCTCCGGCATCCTGACCTTCCGCAACGCCGACGAGTTGCGCGACGTGGCGCGCTACGTACCGCTGGAGCGTTGCCTGATCGAGACCGACAGTCCGTACCTGGCGCCGGCGCCGCACCGCGGCAAGGTCAACAGCCCTGCTTGGGTGCCGCACGTGGCGGCCAAGCTTGCTGAGATCAAGGGCATCTCGTTGGAATTGGTGGCCGAAGCCACCAGCGCCAATTTCGCTCGGCTGTTCCGGCCAGGCCAGAGCGGGGTCATTGAATGATATTCATAAAATACTTTCGATTCGCGATCTATCTGACTGTCGCGTACTGTTTTTCTTCTGCAAACGCTGGTTCGTTCGATGACTTTTTTCGCGCAGTCCGAAGCGACAACGCAGTCGCAGTCGCCGAGCTGCTACAGCGGGGATTCGATCCCAATTCGCATGAGGAGACGGGGCAGTCGGCCCTGGGCTTGGCGGTGCGCGAGGGCTCGGACCAGGTGGTCGATGTGTTGCTCAAACAAGCGCAACTGGACATCGATGCACAGAACAGTGCCGGCGAAACCGCGCTGATGCTGGCAGCATTGAAAGGGCGACTCGACCTCGCACGACGTTTCATTGAGCGCGGCGCGGCGGTAAGGCAGGCGGGGTGGAATCCTTTGCACTACGCTGCCACCGGCCCCGAGCCGCAAATCGTGGCATTGCTGCTGCAGCGGGGCGCTCCGATCGATGCACCTTCTCCCAACGGCACCACGGCGTTGATGATGGCGGCGCGCTACGGCAACGAGCAGTCGGTCGCGTTGCTGCTGGAGCAGCACGCGGACACCCACGCGCGCAACCAGCGCGGCATGAACGCCGCTGACTTTGCGCGGTCGGCCGGACGCGAAACGCTCGCCAAGCGACTTGAATCACGCTTGCCTTGAATTCGTGCACTCGAGCGAAGGCTTGATCGCGCGGCAATGAATTCCAGCACGCACAAACGCCACGCGCAGACTATGACGCCGCGGCGTCGCTGCCTACATTTGAAGCTATCCGCACAGGCCACCCACGGAGCTTCGAATGCAGAACCCTCAGGACACTGTCGTCGTCGGTGATCCCTTCGCGATGCTGATCAATCCGCAAGCCGTGCTGACCGCCATCGAGCAGTCGAGCCGTCTGTGCGCGCTCGCCAGCCGGGTGTGCCGCCCGCTCGACAAGCCGTTGATTCCGAAACGGGATTCAGACGACCAACGCAGCTTCGATGACGGTGTCGACCACGCTCCCGACGTCCTCGGTGAAACCGAGATCGGCACGATCTACTGACGAACGTTTTGCCCGTCGCGCGTTGAGCGCGATTTCGCGCCTGACGCAGGAACTTGGTTGCGCGACAATGTTCGGGGGGTGTGGTCGAGCGAAAACAGTTGCAGATCCATGATCGCCCCTCGAGGTTCTCATTTTGAAATCCGCGACAATGTATATTATGTTAAGTAGATTTTGCTCCAAAAGAATGGCACATCGTTGTTCGTTTGGCCGCGCTGTGCCCTTCGGCCAGAGCGACGGGCAATGGCCGCGACTGACCGGACGAGCCCCTGGCGCGTCGTTGCCCTAGGCTTTGGGTAAGGCACGCTTGGCGGCGCGTGCCAGGACCCGCTTCGCTTGCAGCTCGGAGGACACAGACCGCTCAAGCGATGCGCGAGAGAGCCCGGAGTGCGCATAGTGGAGGTTCTCAAAGACCTGACCGGTAGCCGGATATGCGCTCAGGATGGCCTGCAGCGCATCGGCTGGAATGTCTTCGGACAGGGCCGCCTGTAGGCGCTGCACCAGACGTCGATATCCGTCGGCGCTCGCGCTGGCCGTACCCGCATCGACGCACTCCAGCAGGTGCGCCAAGGCGATGACTGTCTCCAGACGGGTCCGAATCCAACTCGAGCTCATTGGCTACTCCAGCATTTGGCTCTGAGTTGCCGACCGCCAGGCTCGAGTTCAGAGAGTTGCGAGCCTCGAGCGCGCACTGCCTACACTGCGCACGCAATCGCAAACAAGAAGAGCTCCTCCCGCTTTGGCTTCACATCTCACTCGTGGCGGATGGACGTCGGCTCGATGCCGAACATGCGCTTGTGCGTACGGGTCAGGTGCGACGAGTCGGCAAACCCTGCGCCGTGCGCTGCCTCGGTCCACGACGCTCCTGCCATTGCTGCCTCGATGGCCACGTTGATGCGAAGCCACAGGAGATAGGCGCGGAAGGACGTTCCTGTCTCCCGGACAAACAGGTGTCTGAAGCGGCTCGGTGACAGCGTCGCAGCGGCTGAAGCGTCCGCCAGCGACACCGGCGCACGGATCCGGGACCTGATGTAGTCAAGGGCCCGTGCAACCCTGTGATCGACCTCCTCGGCCCCAGTCGTGGCGACGTTCGTCCCCGCGAGCGAAGCAACCGCAGCTCGAGCGACAACTCTCATCGCCTCGGCATCGGCGTTCCCCCGGAGGGCATCCAGCAGCTTGTTCGCCGACTGGCGCGCCGCGGCCTGCGGCAGCGCCGAGATTTCCAGTGGAGCGAAGCGTTGCGACAAGGCCCGCCCCTCGGTGCATTCAGGCTCGACGAATAGGTGGGCCACCCTGGCGCCATCGAGCTCGAACTCGTGTGGGCAGTGCGATGGAACGATAGCCGCCTTGAACTCGGTCCACGACCCCTTCCTGTCAGTTCTGAATCGGAAGTTGCCCTCGAGTGCCAGCGCGACTTGGTGCGCGTGGTGGTTGTGCCAGTCCGACAAACCACGTCCGCTGCCAATCCAAAGGCTGCCGGACCGCCAGAAGTACACACGACCCGTCGCGGCTAGGCTGCGTAGCGCTTTGCTCCGCTCGGGCGAGGCGCCGGCCCGGAGGCTGGCGTTCAGGTCAGTCACACGCATCCTTTCTGCAAATTAGCCGCTTCGTTCAAGCCCGGGCGGGAACGGCCCGGAAGAATCGCCTTCATCAGCACGCCCCAATTGCCTGAGGAACCCGACCATGCCTCGATTCGCTTGCCGCATCCACCCCAGCGTCCAGTCCGAGTTGGACGCAGCAAACCAAGCCGAGGCTCGCGGGCAGACTGAGTTGGCCTTCCAGCACTTGGAGCGGGCACACGTACTGGGTCAGGCCGCAACCGTCGAGCACGTTCGTGTGCACTGGCGGATGTTCCTCTGGGCAACGCGTCACCGCAAGCCGGGTGAAGCCGCAGTCCAGTTCTGGCGGATGGCTGCTGCTGCGCTGTTGACCAGCATTGGCCTGTTCCCGCAGGGCAACACCGGCGGGGGCAATGTCAGCAGCCTTCGTCGCATGCCCGTTCCTCCGGACTTGCAGCGGGTCATCGACGCCGCTCGACAGTAGTCGCGTCGACGGCAAGACCACGGCTGAGGCCGTCGGTCGACAGTTGGGCATCGACGAAGTCGTGGCCGAGGTGTTCCCTGAAGACAAGGCCGCGGTGGTCAGGCGCTTGCGCGACGAAGGCCGTGTCGTCGCCATGGGGGGCGACGGGGTCAACGACGCGCCCGGCCTCTCAAGTGCGGACGTCGGCGTGGCCATGGGCACCGGGACTGACGTGGCGATGGAGAGCGCGGGCATCACGCTGCTCAAGGGCGACCTCATGGGCATCGTCCGCGCGAGGACCCTGTCTCGCTCGGTGATGCGCAACATCCGGCAGAACCTGTTCCTGAGCTTCGCGTACAACGTGGCTGGAATCCCGCTTGCAGCCGGCGCGCTCTACCCGTTCTTCGGGCTGCTGCTGTCGCCCGTGGTGGCGGCCGCAGCGATGGCACTGTCGTCGGTCAGCGTCATCGCCAACTCACTGCGCCTGCGCACCGTGAAGGTGGATTGATGGGCGCGCCAAAGGCAGGAACGTCGGCGCCGCGCGCCGAGGGATAGACTGTGAGCATGCAGGGCGCGCCCACCAACCGAGACTGGCTCACAGGGCTGCCCAACCGGCGCGCGCTCTACGAGCGCATTGCGCAGTGTCCGGCGAGCGGCGCTGTGCTTTTCATAGACGTTGACGGGTATGCGTTTGCAAACCACGCGCTCGGGCACGTCGCTGGAGACCAGTTGCTCGTGGAGATGTCCCAGCACCTCAAGGACGTCTTGCCGCGTGGTGGCGTGTTGGGACGTTGCGGCGGTGACGAATTTGTCGTGTACGTCCGCGATACCGCACAGGCACCTGCTGTAGCTGAGCAGATGCGAGGCGAGGTCGAGTCCCTGTTTGCGGGGGCGCGCGCGCTGATTCTTGCGAAAGAACCGGACGCCGCAGGTCGATCGCGGCTCGCAGTCTCCATCGGCGTGGCTCATTACGAAGGGAACCTGATGGATGCGCTGCGCACGGCCGACGAGGCATGCATGCGGGCAAAGCGCGATGGTGGCAATCGCGTCGTTATCGCGGAGCGGCCCAAGTCTTTGCCGCCAGTGCAGTAGAGCAGGACGCGTCGCCCTGATCGACGCTGCGGCGACGCCACGCTAGGCCAGCGCCTCGAGCGCCGCCACTCCCGCGGCCGTGTTCGATATCGGAATGTGGTAGCCCGCGTGCACTTTGCGCACCGATTCGCCCAGTGCGCCACGTGCGGCAAGCCACATCAACAGCTCCACGCCCTGGGTGCCGGTGAGCCGCACCAGTTCGTGAATCGAATAGCGCGTGGCCCACTTCGGGTCGAGCACCAGACTCCCCATGAACTGCAGATCGAAATCCCTGTTGATGAAGCCCGCGCGTTCGCCGTCCAGCTGGTGCGACAGGCCGCCGGTTCCCATCACCAAGACCTTGGCGTCGCTGTTCCAGCTGCGGATCGCCCGACCGACTGCCTCGCCCAGCTTGTAGCAGCGCGCAGCGCTGGGCAACGGGAACTGCACGGTGTTGATGCACACCGGCACGACCTTGACGGGCCACTTCTGCTCGGGCCACAGCAACGCCATCGGCAGCGTGAACGCGTGATCGACCACCATTTCCTGGCACGTCGTGACATCGAACTCCTCATCGACCAACGATTCGATCAGGTGCCACGAAAGCTCCGGCTCCCCGGTGAACTCCGGCATCGTCGGAATGCCCCAGCCCTCATCGGTGCTGCGGTACTGCGGCGCGGCGCCGACAGCGAACGTGGGCATCTTGTCGAGAAAGAAATTCAGTCCGTGGTCGTTGTAGAAAACGACTGCGACATCGGGCCGAGCCTCGCCCACCCACCGCCGCACAGCCGGAAAATTGTCGAAGAACGGTTTCCAGTAAGCGTCGGCCTGCAAGCCCTTAGCGATCGCACCACCGATCGCGGGCACGTGCGACGTGGTGACGGAGCCGATGATCTTGGCCATGGTTCTTATCCCCCCGCGGCCAGGAGCTTGGCCTTGAACTGATCCTTGGTCATTCCCGTCTGCTGTGCACCGATGTCCTGCACATCGAGGCCGAAGATGCCGGCGAACTTGGCCAGGTAGTACACGTTGCCGCCGGCCGCCAGCAGGGCGAGCACGTTGCGTAACTTGATCGCTGCCCGCTGCTCGTCGTTGAGACCGAAGCGCGCGCAATAAGCGTCTTCGTCGCGCCGAAACGACTCGCGATTGGCCGCATCGTTGAACGAGTAGCACATCTTGTTGAGCGCATAACCCTTGCGCGCCTGGGCACCGTCGAACAACGTCGTGCCGGGAATTTCCGAGCCAGTGTCTGCGTCCATGGGGTCTCCTCGCTGCGCGGCACCGGCGCACAAGGCGCTCACCTTGCCAGCGATGGCGCCGCCCGCGTTTGCCACCGGTCAAGATCTGCGACGGGCAACCGTCAAGTGCGCTGGCGCTGTCGGTCCTCGCCGCGGCCTCGATTCGCCTCTATCGGATTCGGGCGGCAAGCGCGCGCCAGACGCCACGACGCGGTCCGCGCCAGCCCGACGTTCACACTCCGCGCAGTGCGCGGACTTTGCCCCAGAGCAGAATCACTTCGTCGCGGATGGGGTGACGAAACACGAACACGGCACAGAGGAAGCCCACGGCACCGCCAAGAGTGCCCACTGCAATGGGCGCGAGGATTTCTTCTGGACGGGCTCCGAAAGCCAGCCATGCAGCGGCGGGACCGAGCGCTGCGCAAAGCGCAACCCATCCGCTCTTGAGCAGCGACGCGCGCAGGGTCGTCCATTGGAAGCCGATTTCGTTTTGCGTGATCCTCATGAACAGGACGGCAGTGAATGCGGAGGCCAACACATTGGCCCAGCCCGTGTACAGGAGCCCCAACCACGCGCCGGGTGCTGCCAGAAAGAGAATCACCGCGGTGCTTGCCGCGGTTGCTTTGAGGACGCGGGTGACGGCCCCGGCGGCAACCAGCGCTGCGAAACAGAGGGTGACGGGGACTCCAAACGCCATCGCCGCCGCCAGGACACGGGCGAGATCGACCGCTGCGACCCATTGCGGGCCAAAGAGCATGCGGATGATCGGATGCGCGAGGAAGACGATCGTCAAGCAAAAGGTCCAGCCGATGGCGGTCACATGCCCTGTTGCCTTGACAAAGGACTGCGAGAAATCGCCGCCCTGGCGGGCCTCCTTTGCAAACCAGGACAGTGCCACGCCGTTGATGATGTCGGTGACCAGCCGGTGAAAGATGGCGACCAACCCATTCGCGCGCGAGTAGAGGCCGGCCGCGGTCAGACTTTGCAGTTTCCCCAGCAGCAATTCAGGGGCGCCCTGCGCGAGAGTCCACAACAGGTTGGCCGAGGTCAATGCGCCGCCGAATGAGATCACGCGTCGCACTTCTCGCAAGCCCGGTAGCCAGGGGAAGGAGCGCGGACGCAGCGGCAGCAACATGACGGCGTTGATGACGGTGGACGCAAGACTGCCCAGGGCCAGGCTGATGGGTCCATGGCCATGCCAGGCCAGCGCGATCGAAACCGCGCCGCCGGCGACGGCGCTGGAGAAGCGCACGAGCGCAATCGACTCGTAGCGCATTTCGCGCGTCAGCCACGCGTGGGTGAGCGAGCCGAACGGATTGATCAGGTAGGCGAGCGCCAGCACCAGCATGATGTCGAGCATGCGCGGTTCGCGATAGATGGCCGCGACGGGAATGCCGCCCGCCGCCACGACGCACGCCAGCAGAATGCCCAGGCCGAGTTGCACCGTCCAGACCGCGCGAACGCGCTCGCTGTCGATTTCCTTCTCCCGCACCAGGTACTGACCGGTGCCAAGATCGCGGACCGTTGAAAGAAATCCGAGCAGCACCGTCGCGATGGAGAACACGGCAACATCGGCCGGCGTGAGCAGCCGCGCCAGGATCATCGAGGCGCCGATGCCGATGATCAAGCTGGCATAGCGGTCGAGAAACGCGAAGGTCAGCGCTTTGCGAACGGACATCTGGCCTTTGCCTGGTTGCGAATCCCGGTAAGAAGGCGCCGAGCAACCTCGAACTTCGCGGGTCGGATGCAACGCATCGTTCGGCGCGGCCGGCTTGTTGTCAACAACAACGCGATCTGACGCGCCATTTCCGGACGGCACGAGCGGCGCTGCTACACCTTCCGAGCGCCCGTTTCAGCGGACTGCTCAGGGATTCGCGACGCCTGTTTAGGTGATTCCGGAAGCAATGGCATCCTTGTCGAGTGACCGGTAGCCCCTCAGGGCAGCGTGGTACGGTATGGTGGCGTGTGGGAAGATGGGTCGTGTCGCGTGCCCCCTGCAATGCATTGACACAGCGGAAATCGAATGGTGCTGAGCCGTCCAGACCCGTCGAGCGAGGTTCTTCCAGCAAATCGGTCCGATCTGCGGTTGTGCTGCGCGATCTGCGCCGGCGATCTCGACATTGCGCGTCAGTCCCTGGATAGTCGCAAGGATTTCATCGACTGGCTGGCACTGATCGAGATCGCCAAGGATTATCGGCTGGCGATGTTGCTCTATCGGGCCGTGGATTCGCGCTTCGCCGAATTGGTCAGCCCGTCCGCGCTGGAGGTCCTGCGCAGCCTCTATGCCGACAACCTGGCGCGATGCCAAGCCATGACAGCGGAATTGCTGCGTCTACTGGACCGGCTGGCATCCGAACAGATTCCGGCCATTCCGTTCAAGGGCCCCGTGTGGGGCGCGCAGCTCTACGGCGACATCGCGCTTCGGACCTACGGGGATCTCGACGTGCTGATCCGCGAATGCGATGTCGCCAAAGTGACCCGCATCATGCTCGATCAGGGCTATCAGATCGGCATGAGCCTGAGCTGGGAGATTTCGTTCGTGCGCGCCACGGGCGAGAGCGTGGACGTCCACTGGTCCATCGCTGAGAAGATTCATCAGTTCCCACTCACGGCGGACGAACTGTGGGCGCGCCGCGCCACCATCACCTTGGCCGGAACGCCGGTGCCTACGCTATGTGCGGAAGACACGCTGCTCGTGATTTGCTTCAACGGGCTGACCGAGGATTGGCAGCGCTTCGACCGCATCGCAGACGTGGCGGAGTTCATGCGCGCAAGCAGTGCCATCGATTGGCCGAAGTTCCTCGACATGTGCCGTCGACGCGGCTGCGAGAGGCTCGTTCTGCTGGGAATGCATCTCGCCAAGGAGCTGTTCCTGGTGAGACTCCCGCAATCGGTTGAACTTCGGTTGCGGGCGCACCGTCAGGCAATCGGTAGGGCGGGCTACGCGAGCGACGCTTTCATGGATGTGCTCACCTCCCCTCGGCGCCGCGAGGGCCTCGAGAGCTTGCGCTATCTCGCGCGGATGCGGGAAGGTCGGCGGGAGAGGATTCCGTACTATCAATCGCTCGCCTACAGCCTGTTCAAGCCCAAAGACGACGATGCCCCGTGGCAACGGACGAGCCGCCAAGTGCTGTATCAGGTTCTGCGACTGCCGCTGCTGGGGGTCAAGCATGGATTGAGAGTCCTCGGACACGCGAACCTCAAGGAGACGGACAATCGTCCGTAGCAACTTCATCGAGGCGATTGGGCCCTGGGACTGATGTCGTGAACAAAGACGAACTGCGGCACTTTCCCGATCTGGATGAGCACAGAGAACTCATCCTGAAGGTCGTGAACCAGTCGGAGCCACCGATCTTCCTCGCCGAGCGGCGCATCATGGCCGATCGCTTCGCAGACATGGCCCGGGCGCTCGACGCGCATTGGTCGACGTGGACCATCGCCTATTCCTTCAAGACGAACTATCAGGTCGCCGAATCCGGCGCTCTGCGAGCGTTGGGGGCGATCGCCGAGGTCGTATCGGGCCACGAATACCGGCTTGCGAGGCGCCTCGGTCATGCCGGCGGGGAGATCGTCTTCAACGGTCCGTACAAGACCGCCGCCGATCTGCGCGCGGCCATCGCCGATGGGGCCCGGATCAACGTCAATGACCCCGACGAATTGCGGTGCATCGAAGAGGTCGCGCGCTCGATGAACGTGCGCTGTCCCATCGGTCTGCGCGTCAACGTGCCTCTCAGCGAGTTTCCGCCAAGTCACTTCGGCTTCAGCATTGTCGATGGGGAGGCCGAAGCGGCAGTGCGGCAGGTGTGGGACTCGGCGCATCTTCGGCTCGCAGGATTGCACCTGCATCTTCGCGGCGACATCGACAACCCGGCGTGGTACACGGAAGCCTGCCGCGTGCTGGTGGACTTTCTGAAATCATGGCCGTCCGGACATCTTGCAGCGCTCGAATACATCGACATGGGCAGCGGCTTTCCGGCGCACATGTCGAAGCTCGACACGCGCACCCATTGGGATCCGCGACCCATCGCCGAATACATCGTTGCCATCACCGACGAGCTCCGACGGTGCTTCGATGGGGGGCCCGCACCTCGGTTGATCCTCGAGCCGGGTCGCTACCTCGTCAACGACGCGATCATCTTCGTGTCACGGATCGTGAGCGTCAGGGACCGCGCCGGAACGCAACAGATCGTCTGCAACGGAGCGACCACGATGGTGCCGTTCACACGACATCGCGCACCGATCATCCGAGCCTATCGACCAGACCTGACCCCGCGTGAAGGCCCGTCCATGCCATCGAGCATCTACGGCGCATCGTGCCGCGAGGACGATGTGCTGTTTCAGGGAGAGCTCGGCCGCGTCGTGACAGGCGACTATCTCGTGCATTTCGGTGTCGGTGCCTACAACTCGAGCATCAATCCACCGTTCATCTTCCCCTGCCCGGTCCTGCGATTCATCGAGCATGGGTCCCGAGTCGGATTTCGCGACGGATCGAGCGCCAGTGGTGGCTGCTGAAGCCGACCGGGCAGGTCTTTCTCAGGCGCGGCGGATCCTGGTGCTGGGGTCACCCGGCGCCGGAAAGACGCTGCTGTCCGCCTGCCTCAGCCGGCAGTTCGGCTTGGAACTGCTCCGTCTCGACGACTTCTTCTGGAAGCCGGGTCGGGTGCGCCTGCCGACGGATGAATGGCGGGTGCTGGTGGCGACTCTCGTGAGCCGATCCTCCTGGGTCATGGATGGAACGTACGAGGCGAGCCTCGACCTTCGAATCCCGGCGGCGGACGCGATCGTCTACATTCAAAGCAGTCGATGGGCCTGCCTGTGGCGAGTGGTCACGCGGCGCCTGCTGAGTCGATGGCGACCTGTTGACGAGGCGAGCCCCGGGCACGCGCTCACGTCGTTCTTCGTCCGCTATGTCTTTCGATTTCCGGTGGCGACGCAGCCCGAGGTCTTTCGCCTGATCGCCCAGCAGTGGCGCGGTAAGCCGCTGATGGTGGTCGACGGAGCCCGCGGGGTCGATCGGCTCATTCGCCGGCTCGAGCAAGGACCGCCACAGGCGGGCTCTCCGAAGGACGCCGCGTCGGCGCAGGGTGCCCCGGTGGATCTGCGACGCAATCGCCACGCCTGACCGCTGCGAGGAGACCGGCAGCATGAGTTGGCTCGTGACGCGTGAACTCGGTGTGCGCTACGCACCGTCACGAGAATCCGCCGGCACGACACTGAAGTACCCCATCCTGGCTGAACGCGGAGCCGACGGGTCGACGCTGATCGTGGACAAGGGGGGCATCGAGAAGTCGTTGCCGTTCTGGCTCGAGTACCGAACATTGCGCGTCGCGCCGGATGGCCGCGTCCTCTACGACTCGCATGCCCACGGCATCCATGACGGCTACGGGTGCCTGACCCGCGACGGCGGGATCGCCCTGCTTCGCGTGACGACGTGGGAAGTGCTGCTGCTCTCGAGCGAGGGCTGGCCGATGCGCACCCTTGCCCTCTCTGCATTTGCCAAGCTGCCACCGATGCTCATTGCTGCAACCGATCGCGATTCACTGCTGGTGGCATTCGTCGATCGTCTGTTCGAGGTGGAGATCGTCGAGATCGGACTCGACGGCGAGCTGTTGTGGTACTTGCCGGCGGCGGGACATCGCTTTGGTTGTCCGGCCAGCCTGCAGCGGTTGCCGAACGACAACCTGCTGATCGCCGACGAGTTCTGCAGCACCGCCACCGAGATCGATCGCCATGGCGCCATCGTGTGGCAGTTTGGAAAGGAGAAGGACCCGGCGAATCGGCCGGACCGACTTTCCAACCCCCACTTCGTTCAGTGGCTGCCGGATGGGCAACGGCTGATTGCCGACACCCGGAACCATCGAGTCCTCGCCATCCGCGACTCCCAGATCGCCGAGACGATTCACCCACCCGACACCGAGCTGTGCTGCCCTACTTCCGCAACATGTCTGGGCGACGGCCGTTTCCTCATATGCGACGCCGGCAATGGTCGCGTGCTCGAACTCGACGCGGACCGTCATGTCGCCTGGCAGTTCGGAGACTCCACCGTCGAGCGACACTGGTTCTCGTTTCCCCGCTCGGTCGAGTATTCAGGCCCCGACACTTATTTGGTGGCCGACACCGCCAACGATCGCGTGGTTCGGGTGCGGGACGGCGAGTTGAGGGTCTGGCCGACTCCGGGCGCGGCGCAACTGTTCTGGCCGCGCTGCGCTCGATTGACGCCTGCCGGGTCGCTTCTGGTCGCGGACGGCAGAAACTCCCGGGTGGTCGAGTTGTCGACCACCGGCGAAGTCCTCAACGAGCTCCGTCAGCTCGACCTCGAGGGTGGCTTGCCGCTGCGTGATCCGCACGACGTTCGCCTTCTTCCGGATCACACCCTGCTGCTGGTGGACGCGAGCCTCGACCTGGTGGCTGCAGTGAGCTGGGCCGGGCAGGTGCTGTGGTCAGCAGGGCGTGGCAGCGGGCCCGAATTGCGTGACCCACACAGCGCGCAGCAATTGGACGACGGGTCGATCCTGATCTGCGACACGGGGAACAGCCGCGTTCTGCGGCTCGATCGCAGCGGTCGGGTCGTCGACGAACGCCAAATGCTTCGGTGCGGGTCAGCTCGCTACCGCTTCAACCGGCCGCGATATGCGGAGATCAGCGGCGACGGTGGCTGGTTGATCGTCGACACCGGCAACAACCGGATCCTGGGCGCCGATCCCGACGGCGAGTGCGCCTGGGAGCTGTCGCACCTGCCGGATTCGCCGACGAGCTGGATCAATCAACCGCGCTGGGCCCGCCTGATCAATCCGAACGAGCTGCTCGTCACGGATCATTTGCACCACCGCGTCGTGCACTTGCGACGCGGCAGTTGACTCCTTCGAAAGCTCACACCGTCAGCAGCCCGCGCTGCTGCATCAGCGCGATCACCTGGTCGGCCAGCGCATCCGGCGACGCCACTGCACCCGGCAGGCGCAGCTCGGGCGTGTCGGGTGCCTCGTAGGGCGAATCGATCCCGGTGAAGTTCACCAGGTCACCGCGTCTGGCCTTCTTGTACAAGCCCTTGAGATCGCGCGCTTCGGCGACCGCCAGCGGCGTGTCGACGTGGATCTCGATGAACTGGCCGTACTTGACCAACGCCCTGGCCATCTGCCGCTCGGCCCGGAACGGGGAAATGAAGGCGGTCAGCACGATCAGCCCTGCATCGACCATCAGCTTGGCGACCTCGGCCACCCGCCGGATGTTCTCGACACGGTCGACCTCGGTGAAGCCGAGATCCTTGCTGAGCCCGAGACGCACGTTGTCGCCATCGAGCAGGTAGGTGTGCTTGCCCATGGCATGGAGTTTCTTCTCGACCAGGTTCGAGATCGTCGACTTGCCGGCTCCAGAAAGGCCCGTGAACCACAGCACGCAGGCTTTCTGCCGTTTCATGGCCGAACGCGCGTCCTGGTCGACGTCGACATGCTGCAGGTGAATGTTGTGCGCGCGCCGCAGCGCGAAATGCAGCATGCCGGCACCCGCCGTGCCGTTGGACAGGCGGTCGATGAAGATGAAGCTGCCGGTCTCGCGGTTCTCGGAATAGGGGTCGAACGCGATGACCCGGTCCAGCGCGAGGTTGCAGACCGCGATGCCGTTGAGATCCAGCTTCTTGGCGGCCAGGTGTTCCATCGTGTTGACGTTGATCTGGTACTTGATGTCCGTGACGGTCGCCGTGACCGCCTGCGTGCCGGCCTTCATGAAGTAAGGGCGGCCCGGGAACAACGGCTCCTCCTGCATCCACACCAGCACGGCCTCGAACTGGTCGGCCACAGCGGCCGGCGCATCCGCAGCGACGATCACGTCACCGCGCGAGGCATCGACCTCGTCGGCCAGCGTGAGGGTTACCGATTGGCCCGCCATCGCCTGGTCGAGATCGCCTTCGAGCGTGACGATGCGTGCGACGCGGGTTTCCTTGCCGGATGGCAGGACGCACACGCTGTCGCCGGGCTTGACCGCACCGCCGGCCACGGTGCCTGCGATGCCGTGGAAACCGTGATCCGGACGATTGACCCATTGCACCGGAAGGCGGAACGGCCCTGGGCGCGCGGACGAATCGTCGACCGGCACCGATTCCAGGAAGGCCACCAGCGTGTCGCCCTGGTACCAGGGCATCGCCGCGCTGGGCAGCACGATGTTGGCGCCGTTCAGCGCAGACACGGGGATCGGTGTGACGCTCGCGAAGTTCAGCGTTCGGGCGAATCGGCTCCAGTCGTCGACGATGGTCTGATAGACCGTCTCGTCGTAGCCGACCAGGTCCATCTTGTTCACCGCCAGCACCACGTGGCGGATGCCCAGCAGCGAGACGATGGTGCCGTGCCGCCGCGTCTGCGTCAGCACGCCCTTGCGCGCGTCGATCAGGATGACCGCCACGTCGGCCGTCGATGCGCCGGTCACCATGTTGCGCGTGTACTGCTCGTGGCCTGGCGTGTCCGCGACGATGAACTTGCGCCGGTCCGTCGAGAAGAAGCGGTAGGCGACGTCGATGGTGATGCCCTGCTCGCGCTCGGCAGCCAGGCCATCGACGAGCAATGCGAGGTCCATCTCGTCGCCCTGCGTCCCCCACTTCTTGGAGTCGGCCGCGACCGCCGCCAGCTGGTCCTCGAACAGCATCTTGGATTCATACAGCAAGCGGCCGATCAGCGTGCTCTTGCCGTCATCGACGCTGCCGCAGGTGATGAAGCGCAGCAGTTCCTTGCGCTCGTGCTGGCGCAGGTATTGATGGATGTCGGTGCCGATGAGGTCGGAGACGTGGGCCATGGCACGCGGTCCGGGTCAGAAGTAGCCTTCTTGTTTCTTTTTTTCCATCGACGCGGCGGCATCGTGATCGATGATCCGTCCCTGGCGTTCCGACGTGCGGGCGAGCAGCATCTCCTGGATGATCGCCGGCAACGTGTCGGCGCGCGACTCCACGGCACCCGTCAAGGGATAGCAGCCGAGCGTCCGGAACCGCACGTGCTTGATCATCGGCACTTCGTTCGGCCGCAGGGGCATGCGTTCGTCGTCCACCATGATCAAGGTACCGTTACGCTCGACGACCGGCCGCTGCGCGGCGAAGTACAGCGGCACGATGGCGATGTTCTCCAGGTGGATGTACTGCCAGACGTCGAGCTCGGTCCAGTTCGACAGCGGGAACACGCGCAGCGATTCCCCCTTGTGCTTGCGCGCGTTGTAAAGTTTCCAGAGCTCGGGCCGTTGGTTCTTCGGGTCCCAGCGGTGCGCCGCCGTGCGGAACGAGAAGATGCGCTCCTTCGCGCGTGACTTCTCCTCGTCGCGCCGGGCGCCTCCAAACGCCGCGTCGAAGCCGTGTTTCTCCAGCGCCTGCTTCAAGCCCTGCGTCTTCATGACGTCGGTGTGGATTTGCGAGCCGTGCGTGAAAGGATTGATTCCCATGTCAAGGCCTTGCTGGTTCACGTGGACGAGCAGGCGCATACCGGGTTCGGCGGCCACACGATCGCGCAGCTCGTACATGGCACGGAACTTCCACGTCGTGTCCACGTGCAGCAGAGGAAAAGGCGGCGACGACGGAAAGAACGCCTTGCGCGCCAGGTGCAGCATGACCGCGCTGTCCTTGCCGATCGAGTACAGCATCACCGGGTTGTCGCACTCGGCCACCACCTCCCGCATGATGTGAATGCTCTCGGCCTCGAGCAGCTGCAAGTGAGTCAGCGTCATGCGTGGCGTCGCCCGGGCGTGATTCACATCCCTCGATCGGCGAGCTCGTCCGCCAGCGCCGTGCCGACCAGCTCGTGGGCCAGCACGTCGTAGTTGTCGACCAGATCGCGCAGGTCGCAGGAGTTCTGCTTCACGCTGCTGGCGGTCAGGACGGCATCGTCGGCCGGGAGATCGAGAAATTCGAGAATGCGCCGCTGCTCGTCGGCATCGAAGAGCCGCTCGTAGGTCACGCGCAACACGGGGTTTCCGCAGCGCACCAGCGCGGCGTCGATGTCCGAGTAAAACGCCTCGTTCTCTGCCACATAGGCGCCGAGTGCGCCCTGCTCCACACGCACCCGCGGACGCGCAGGATCCAGCTCCATGGCGTCGTAGACCTCCCAGCGCTTGGCCGCCTCGGCGCGCAACTCGGACACGAATGTCTTGATGCGGTTCGCGCGTCGCAGCACGATCACGCGGATGTTCGCATCCGCAAAGAGCGCATCGAGCACCCTGGAATCCTGCCCGCGCGTCATCTTGAACCCCACGCAGCGCTTGCCGTGGTTGGCGTCCCAGGCGCGCGCCAGGAAGGCCAGCGGATCGGCCGCCCGCTCGGCCATCGTGCCCAGCGAGAAACCGCTGTCGCGCAACGGCAGCGCGTAGAAGATCGCGTCGGGGTTGAACAACTCGTGATGGCACAGCACGTCGGCGTGCGAGCCGAGCAGCGTGCACAGGAGATTGCTCCCGGTGCGTCGTGCCGCGACGATGACAAACCGAACCGCGGAATTCATGTCGGAATCCGGGATGCACGCCCCAGCGCGGGCGTGCCGCCGGGCGATGTCATGCCATCTGCGGTTCGCGCGCCGCGCGGGCGCTGCGCACGGGCGCCCAAGACGGCGGCTGCAGCCGCTGCCGCATCACCCGCAGCGTGTTGACGACCGACAAATCTCGCGGGTCGACCAGATAGATCGCACCGTCATAGGACGTCGCCGCGAGGAACTCGCCGCACCGAACGGCAGCGCTGATCCCGTTCTCGGCGATCTGGGCGTGGATGAGTTCGCCGGACGCGATGTCGAGGCGGAACAGTTCGCCCCAGTAGTTCGTGACGACGACCGTGTTGTCGTCGAAGAAGCATACGCCCTTGGGCGACTTGCGCCCGAGCGAGAACGATTCGAGCAGTCTGCCGCTTTCGAGATCGTGCAGCTTGACGGTGAAGTCGCGACCGGCACTGGCCACCCGGCGGCCCGCCGGATCGATGTCGAGGTCGTCCACGATCGACATGTGACCGGGAAAGCGGTGCAGCGGGGTGCCGTCGAAGCGCCACGACGCGAGCGTGCCGTCCGCGGCGCCACTGACACCGAAGGGTTGTCGCGGATGCAGCCGCAGCGCCTTGACGGCACCGTCGTGCGCGGCGAACTTCTGCCGGATCGCGCCCTGCTTGTCGAGGCGCACGACGGCGCCGCTGTAGCACGCGACGAACGCCTCGCCTTCGCTGCCGGCCTGGTGCGAGACGCGCACGGAGTTGATCGGCCCCTCTCCCAACGCGATCGAGATCTCTTCTTTGAGCGATCCATCGGCCCGCCGCCAGATGCGCAGCCGGTGGTCGTGCGCGCCGGAGATCACCCGCCCGAACTCGTCGTCGAGCGTCACCGCGTTCATCAACACGCCGCCGGTGTCCGGCACGCGATGCGACGTCCAGCGGGCCTCGCCCGCGGTCAGTCGGCCCAGTCGCACCACGCCGTCGTCGCTGACGGTGACGATGTCGCCGCGCGCATTGGCGCTGACGTCGTTGAGGCACGCATTGCCGCGACCATCGGCACCCGCCTCGGCGGTGCAGCGTCCGCTCGCCGCGTCCCACTCAAGCACCGTCCCGGCAAACGTGCCCGCGAGGATGCTGCGGCCGTCGGACGACCAGTTGAGGGATCGCTCCCAGGTCGCCGCCCGCCGCTCGAGCTCCCGCTCGAGCGCGTAGGTCTCCGGATTCCAAACGAGCACGCGCTGATCGTACGCGGCCGACAGCAGCGCACCGGTGGTCGGCGACGCGGCGACGCGTTTGATTCCCGAAGCATGCGCGGGGATCTCCTTCAAAAGCTCGCCCGAGGCAATCTCGAAGACCCGCAACGCGCCGTCGTCGCAGCCGAGGATGGCACGGCCGCGGATCGGATCCACCGCGCAGCTGTCGGTTTCGTGGCGAAACGGCCCCCACAAGCGCTGCAACCGTCCGGTCGCGAGGTCCCATACCCGCAGCGTCATGTCGTCGCCTGACGTGTAGACCCGCCCGTCCTGGCAGACCACCGACAGCACGTCGCGCTCGTGCCCGTCGAGCACGCGCACGATGGCGCCGGTCTCGAGATCCCACGCCAGCACGCGCCAGTCGCGCGACACCGAGACGCCAAGCTTGTCGCTGGCGAAGGCGAAGTCCTCCACGTCGTCGGCGTGTCCGTGCAACACGCGGGCGAGCTGGCCGCGACGCAAGTCCCACAGAAGAATGTTGTAGTCGGATCCGCACGACGCGGCCAACGTGCCGCTGCCGTTGACCGCGATTCGATTGACGAGATGGTCGTGGTATCCGACCAGCTCGATGCGGCCGCTGCCGAGGTCGACCATTCCCACGGCGCCGTCGTAACCCGAGGTCACGGCACGCCGGGTTCCGGGAACCGCCGCCACGCAGGTGATCGGACCGCGATGGCGAGAGAACGACTCGTCGCGTGGACCTCTTGATTCACTCATGTCCCTCTCCCATGGCGGCTCACATCCGGATCTCGGTCCGATGCAGGGCCGCCGGCTCGAGATGGTTGGGCGCAAGTTGCAGGTATCTCGTCCAATACTCGCTGGCGGACATGCCGTTCACGTTCGCGTTCGCGTAGTCGGATCCGTACAGAAGCGCCTGCGGGCTGGCCGACGCCAGCCCCGACATCCAGCGCTCGTACATGCTTTGGCGTTGGGCCGGTGTGTGAAACCAGTTGCCGTACATCGTGAAGAAGGCATTGCTCCACCAGACGACATCGCCAGTTCGCGGCGTGGCCTCCATCGCGCGCAGCACCACCGCCGGATCGTCCAGCAAATTGCACAACAGATAGCGATGCGGCAGGCGGCGATACGCCTGCCAGTGGTCGCGAAAGCACGCGGCGCCGCCCCACCACTGCAGCTCGCGCTCCCAAGCCTGCTCCACGATGCGCCACTCGATGCCCTCGGGCGTGCTGTCGCCTGGCAAGTGGTAGTACGTCTGCGGCGCTGGAAAGGTGTGCACGAGATGCCGCACGAAACCAGGGAAATCTTCCCCGTTCCACTGCTCGACCATGTGCCGGCGAATGGCCAGCGCCCGCGCGCTGTAGTCGAAGAAGACCACCTGCGTGCCCGCGTCGATGCCGTGCGCGTGGAGGATGGCGTTCGGCTTGAATCCCGCGGCCACGGCATAGAGCGTGGCGGTGCGCGGCCGATCCGGCACGTTGGCCACGATGTCCGCGTAGGGTTCGATGTTCCACAGGAAGACGCCGCGCTGCGCGTTGCCGGTCTGCCGGGCGATCACGTCGAGAAACTCACGCTGGTCAGTGGACAGGGCCCGATCGACGTGCGAGTGTCCGTTGGCGTTGCGCAGCACATCGATGCCGGTGCCGAGATAGGGCGCCAGCGATGCCGCCAGGTCGAGACGCTCCGCGCCGATGTCGAGTGTGCGCGCGGACAGCGCGGCACTCAGACTGAGCACCGGTAGGCCGGCGCGTAGGCTCGCCGCCACGAGGTTCCAGCCATCGTGCGCGGCGCGCCCGCGGACGACGCCGGCCGCAGGCACGAGCGAGGCGATGTCGCGGTCGCTCGTGCGTTGCACGACGCAACGCGGGAGTTCCACTTCCTGCGCTGTCGGGCTGCCAAAGGCCGGAGACCCCAACGCCGCATGGCGCACCACGTCCACCAGCAGGCAGCGCGAGGAAAGCCCGTACCCCTGAGCGTCGCCACCCCTGATGTATCCGGCCACGAGATAGTCCGCATCCCCGGCGAGTTGGGTGAGTAGCGCCGGCAGATCCGGCGCCGGTCCGCCCGGTGCCCAGCGCTCGCGAATCACGTGCCCCGCGAACTGGATGAAGCAGTGACGGTATCCACGCTCGGATGCTTCGCGCAGCACCGCATCGACGGTCCCCGCGGCCAGGATCGGCCCGCGATAGCCGTAACGAGACCACGACACGGTGAGGTCGCGCAGCTTGTCGGCCAGCTGCGGCGACGTGCGCGGCCCTGAATCGACGACTCCGAAGACCAGCGGAGAAAGCGCCCCTGGAGACAGTGCCATCTACGCGAACTCGCTGTGCACCAGCAGATCGTCGCCCGCAAGTTGATAGCGAACGCGCACAAGGCCAGGCCGCGCGACGCCGGCGCCCTCGAGCGAGCCGATCGCCCGAACGCCGCCGAGCAGACGCGGCGCGACCGTCACCACGAGTTGATCCGCCAGATCGGACTCGATGACGCTGGTGATGATCGATGCGCCGCCCTCGACCATCACCGATGTGATGCCTTCGGCGCCGAGGCGGGAGAAGAGCGCCGGGAGGTCAACGCGTCCGCACGGGGTTTTGGGCAGGAACCAGACCTCCGCGCCACACGCTGCAAGCAGCGCGGCCTTCTCCGAACACGCGCCTTCGGTCGTCGCGACGATCGTCGCCGCGTCGCGCCGCTGCACGAGCCGGCTGTCGAGCGGTATGCGCAGATGCGAGTCGACGACGACGGGTCGAGGGTTCGGACCCTCGACGCGACGCACGGTCAGTCGGGGATTGTCGGTCAGTACCGTGTTGACGCCGACCAGGATCGCCTCGTGCATGGCACGCAACCGATGCGTGAAATCGAGCGCAAGCCCGCCGCTGATCCCCAGGGTCTCGCCGTTGCAGCCGGCGATCGATCCGTCGAGGCTCTGCGCATAGGACAGCGTGACACAAGGCCACCGGGTGGAGGCATCCGTGTCGCGCACGCGGTCGATGACCGCCATGACATCCGCAGCAATGCCCTCGAAATCGAGGTCGCATGGTGCGACCGTCATGGGACTCACCACCGATCCGGCGACACGCGCGTCCACCTGGTTCCTCGCGGCGTTGCTCAGAAGAGATGGCTCATCTTCGATTTCTTGGTGCGCAGATAGGCACCGTTGAACTCATTGGGCTCGCAGAGCATCGGAGTCCGGTGAGCCACGACGACGCCCTGCTTCCTGAGGCTCTCGATCTTCTCGGGGTTGTTCGTCAGCAGCGAAATCGACGCGATCCCGAACAGGCGGATCACTTCCCCGGCCAGTTCGTAGGTCCTTGCGTCGATCGGAACTCCCAGGGCGCCGCTGGCCTCCACCGTGTCGAGCCCGGTATCCTGCAGCGCATAGGCGTCGATCTTGGATACGAGCCCCGTTCCGCGGCCTTCTTGCCTCAGGTAGATCAACATTCCGATGCGGCGCTCGGCGATGTGCGCCAACGCCATGTCGAGCTGCGTCTTGCAATCGCAGCGCAGCGAACCCAGGACCTCGCTGGTGAGGCACTCGGAATGGACGCGGACGGGGACGAGCGCCTGGCCGGCCATGTCGCCCTGAAACAGCACCACGTGTTCGCGATGTTCGCGATCGCGAAACGCGCGGACGCTGAACTCCCCGTATCGCGTTGGCATCTTCGCGGTCTTGGACCACTCCACGATGGCACCGTCTTCGGGCCCGCCCACCCGGCACGAATCGTCGCGATCCGCCGTCGTGGCCACCGCAAACGAGCCCCAGGTGTCGAGCTCGCGCTGATCAACGACCGCAGTCTCCTCATTCGCCATGTTATTTCTCGACTGTTGCATGCAAACCCCGTACGGCACGATTTTCCCCACACGCAGGGGAAGCACGGCTTTGCCGCGCAGCGGCGCAGTTTCGATGCCGATACCTTGCTGATAGCGATCGACCATCTCGTCCTCCATGCGGGGTGCGCCGAGACATGCAGGCGGCTCTGCACAACACCGCCTGCGCAATGATGGTAGTCAAACTCGTGCACAAAACACACCGGCACGGCCCCCCTAGCATCCGATCCCCCGGGATGAGGGTGCCCGAGTTCCCCCCTGAGTGAGGGGTAGAAACTGGGTTGCGCTCGTTCGGCATGCGCGAGCCCCACGAGCGCTCGAAGAGAACCCAAGCGATACGTGGCGTCGCATTTCGAATCGCGAGGATCCGACGGATGAAGCGCCCGCATGTCGCGCGAGCGGGCCGAGCGCTAGAACTGCTCGGTGTCGACTTCGGTCTGGTTGGCCGTGTTGTAGCGCGGGCCGTGCACAGTGGCTTGGTTGATCAGAGCGCCTGCACGCGCGATCGCGTCGGGTGAGACGCTCACCTCGCCGGCGCCGAGGTTCTCGATCAGGTGATCGACCCGGGTCGTGCCTGGCAAAGCGACCACGTGATCGCCCTGTGCCAGCACCCACGCCAGCGCCAGCTGCGCCATCGTGCAGCGGGCGTCGGCGGCCACCTGCGCAAAGCCGTCGAGCAGCGACAGGTTGCGGGCGTACGTTGTCGGCTCGAACCGCGGCATGGCGCGGCGGATGTCCTTGGGTTGCAGCGTCGACACGTCGCGCAGCGCGCCGGCGAGGAAGCCGCGAGCCAATGGGCTGAATGCCACGAACGCTGCGCCCAGTTCGCGGCACGCTTGCAGCACCGCGATCTCGACGTTGCGGCTCCATAGCGAATACTCGGACTGCACCGCCGCAATCGGGTACACCGCGTGGGCGCGCCGCAGCGTTGCCGCCGACACCTCGCTCAGTCCGAGCGCCCTCACCTTGCCGGCACGCACCAGATCGGCCAGCGCGCCGATCGAATCTTCGACCGGCACCTGCTTGTCCCAGCGGTGCAGGTAGTACAGGTCGATCACGTCGGTGCGCAGGCGCGCCAGGCTCTCGTCGCACTGGCGGCGCAGCGTATCGGGCCGGCCGTCGATCACGCGCCTGGTGCCTTCGCCGGTGGTGACGCCGCCAATGCCGCCCTTGCTCGCCAGCACGATGCGCGAGCGATGTGGCTGCAGCACCCGGCCGACCAGCGATTCGTTGGCACCGAAACCATACAGCGCCGCGCTGTCGAACAGCGTGACGCCGCGCTCCAGCGCCTCGAGCAGCACACGTTCAGCCTGCGCATCGGAGGGTGGGGCGCCGTATGCGTGGCTGAGGCTCATGCACCCCATGCCGATGCACGAAACCTCGAACGCGCCGATGCGCCGTGTCTTCATGCGATCAGGTCGGACGCCTCGCACGGCCGAAGGCATTCAGGGCCTGGCTGGTCCGGCACGCGGCGCCGCCTCGTCATGCCAACTGCTGCTCGAGCCGATGCAGCACCTCGTAGCACGGCAACACCTGCGCCACGCTGGCGTTGGGCTCCCTGCCCTCGCGGATGGCCGCGAAGAACTCGCGGTCCTGCAGCTCGATGCCGTTCATCGACACGTCGACCTTGGAGACGTCGATCTTCTCGTCCTTGCCGTTGAACAAATCGTCGTAGCGCGCGATGTAGGTGCCGCTGTCGCCGATGTAGCGGAAGAACGTGCCCAGCGGCCCCTCGTTGTTGAAGCTCAAGCTGAGCGTGCAGATGGCGCCGTTGACCGCCTTGAGCTGGATGCTCATGTCCATCGCGATGCCGAGGTTCGGATGGATCGGCCCCTGCACCGCGTTGGCCTTCACGATCGGCGAGCGCGACTGGTATGCGAACAGGTCCACCGTGTGCGCCGCGTGATGCCACAGCAGATGGTCGGTCCAGCTGCGCGGCTGCCCCAGTGCATTCATGTTGCTGCGGCGAAAGAAATAGGTCTGCACGTCCATCTGCTGGATGTTGAGTTCGCCGGCGACGATGCGCTTGCGCACCCATTGGTGGCTCGGGTTGAAGCGCCGCGTGTGGCCGCACATCGCCACCTTGCCGGCCTGCTTTTGCGAGGCGACCACCGCCTGGCCGTCCTTCAGCGAGTCGCACAGCGGGATTTCCACCTGCACATGCTTGCCCGCCTTCAGGCAGGCGATGCTTTGCTCGGCGTGCATCTGGGTGGGCGTGCACAGGATCACCGCGTCGACTTCCTTGATGCGCAGGCTGTCGGCCAGGTCGGTCGCCACGTGGGCAATGCCGTACTTGTCGGCCACCTCCTTGGTCTTGTCGAATTCGCGGCCGATCACCGAGATCACCTTCACGTCGGCGATGTTCTTCATCGCGTCGAGGTGCTTGATGCCGAACGCGCCGGCACCGGCCAGCGCGACTTGGATGGTCATGTCAGTTCTCCAGGATCAGGTGGCCGACCGCGGTGTTGGACGCCGGCACGTGGTAGAAGCGGTGCGCCACCTTCGGCGGCGCGCCGCCGGCCATGTCGGACATCGCGCCGCGCGCGATCAGCCACATCACGAGCTCGATGCCCTCGCTGCCGGCCTCGCGCACGTACTCGATGTGCGGCACCTGCGCCAGCGCCGCCGGGTCGGCGATCAGCCGATCGAGGAAGCGGTTGTCCCAGTCCTTGTTGATCAAGCCGGCGCGCGGGCCCTGCAATTGGTGGCTCATGCCGCCGGTGCCCCAGACCTGCACCTTCAACGGTTCGTCGTAGGACTCGATCGCCTTGCGGATCGACTGCCCGAGTGCGAAGCAGCGCCGGCCCGATGGCACGGGATACTGCACCACGTTGACGGCGAACGGAATCACCTGGCACGGCCAGGCATCGGTCTGCCCGAACAGCAGCGACAGCGGCACCGTGAGGCCGTGGTCGACGTCCATCTTGTTGACGATGGTGAGATCGAAGTCGTCCTGGATCACGCTCTGCGCGATGTGCGAGGCCAGTTCGGGATGGCCGATCACCTTGGGTACCGGCCGCGGGCCCCAGCCTTCGTCGGCCACTGCGAATTCGGCCGCCGTGCCGATGGCGAAGGTGGGAATGATCTCCAGGCTGAACGACGTGGCATGGTCGTTGTAGACGAGGAACACCACATCCGGCCGGTGCTCGCGCATCCAGCGCTTGCCGAACTCGTAGCCGCTGAACACCTTTTGCCAGTAGGGCTCCTGCGTCTTGCCGAGATCGAGCGCGGCGCCGATCGCCGGCACGTGGCTGGTGTAGACCGATGCGGTGATGCGTGCCATGTCAGTACCGCCCGGCCGTCCGAAAATACTGACGCGCCGCCTCGGGGGGCAGCGAACGAAGTGAGCTGGGGGGCGTCATTTCACAACATCCCTTTGCCATGGCCTTGCGGCTGGCGGTGCGCCTGGGCGTCGCCGCCCTCACCGATCACCCGATTGCCTTCGACCGATCGCCCTCCTCGAACCATCATGTCGCGGTATTCCTCTTCGGTCATGCCGGTCATGCTGCCGGCCATCTGTTGGAAGCTCTTGCCGTCGGTGGCGCCGATCTTGGCCAGAAAGTAGATGTTGCCGCCCGCCGCGATGCAGCGGTTGAGATCGCGCGTCAGCACCGCTTGCTTTTGTTCTTCACTCATCGGCCATTCGTCGAGATAGGTGCGCTCGTCGGCCTTGAAGCGTGCGCGGTTGTCGGCCTTCATCAGCGACATGCAGAACTGGTTGAGCCAGTAGCCTTTGCGCGATTGCTCGGCGTCGAAGATCGTGGTGCCGGGTACGTCCGCGTAGGGTTTGTGCAGGGCCATGTGCGTGCGCTCTTTCGGTCTCTCAGGGTTCGCAGGCAAAGCTCGCGGCGCTCGCCGGATCGCCACTCTTGTAGCGCGGCACCAGCGGCCAGCGGCACAGCGGCCGCGCACGCGACACCGCAAACGGCGGCTTGGCGCTCTGCTCGGCCAGCGTCAAGCCCTCGGGGGCCTTGCCGCGCTCGACCCACTCGACCAACGCGGCAAGCATGTCCACGTTGGCTGGCGCGCCGGTGCCCACATGGTCGACACCCGGCGCGGTGTACAGCCGCATGAAGCCCTCGACCGCGGCGTGGCCCATCTTGCCGAGCACCGACTCGTAGTAGCCGATGCCCGCATACGGGCTCTGTGCGTAGTCGGCCAGGTTCTCCATCATCACCAGCTTGCCACCGCGCGCAGCGAATGCCGTGAGGTCGGGGTTGGTCGAGTCCATCAACGCCGACACCTCGCGCACGCGCGCCGCATGGTCGCTGGCCTTGTAGCTGCGCAGGTCCAGCGCGGGGTCGCGTGCATAGAAGTACTGGATCGCCCCGCCGCCGTAGAACCAGGCGATGCCGTTGTTGGGTTGCGGCGGCAACGCTGGCGGCGCCGCGCCCAGCCACCAAGCCTTCCATCCGCCGGTGGGACCGAACGAGGTCAGGTTCTCGCCGCTCGGGCCGCGGCCCGGATACTCGCGCAAACCGTTGGCCAACTCGACATCGAGACGATACGGCGAATGCAGCGCCTGCACCGCACGCACCTGTGCATCGCTCAGGCATTGGTCGCTCGGCGCGCCGCTGCAGCGCAGCCGGTTGACGTCGAAGCGCCTGCGGCAGTCCGCGGGGTCGGAGACGATGCCGTCGGCCAGGCCGTCTGCCGCATCGCAGGCCGCAAGCACCGCGTCGTGCACGAGCTTGACCTGCGGTGGCCGGATCCAGGCATCGCCCATCGTCGCAAAGCCATCGCGCAGGCCGGCATGCTGCAGACCGGTCCAGTGGATCACCGGCACGCGGCTGAAGATGCCGTCGAAGTCGGCTGGATAACGCTGCGCCATCGTCAGGCCTTCGCGCCCGCCTTCGCTGCTGCCTGCGAAATACAACCTGTCGGGCGCACGACCGTAGGCGCGCTTCATCAGCTCGACCGACACGTCGCGCACCTTCTTGTACGACGCGTGGGCGAAGTTGAGCAGCGCCTCGTCATTGAGGGCAAAGACCTGCGGCGGTTGATTGGGTTGATTCTGGTGTCCCGAGTCGGTGCCGACGGTCACGAAGCCCTGCGCCAGCGGCGATGGTTTTTCATACGGCGCCGCAGGCAGCAACCCGAGCCCGCTGATCAGCACGCCGTTGAAACCACCGCCGCCATACTGCACCGAACGGCCATTCCATTGCGTGGGCAGGTTGACCTCGAACTGAATCGGCGGCGCCTTGGCATCCAGCGGCGCAATGCGACCGAGCACCTTGCAGTACTGCGGTGCAGCCGGTGTGATGGTGGCCGCGGGAGTCGGTCCGCGCTCGGCCACCGACAACGCGCCGGGCGCCATCAGCGTCGCCGAATCGATGGTCGCACCGCCGCTGGGCAGCCCGATCTTCGACGCATCGATCGCCGCGGCCAGCGTCGCGCAGCCGGCCGCCGCGTCGCCGCCGGCGCGCAACGCGCCAGGGTTGGAGCAGGCAGCCAGCGCCAATACCGCGGTGGACAGCAACAACAAAGGGGTTCGCATGGCTTGTCTCGTTGAAGGTCACCGTTGTGTGGGCCGCTACCGCATGCCCTCTTCGGGCCAATACAGGCGCATCGGGTTGTCCACCAGCAATTGATACTGCAATTGCGAGGTGGTGGCGATGTGGGGAATGAAGTCGACCAGCAGGCCATCATCGGGCATGTGGTCCTTGAGATTCGGATGCGGCCAGTCGGTGCCCCACAGCACCCGATCGGGAAACGATTCGACCACGCGCCGCGCAAACGGCACCACGTCGCGATAGGCCGCACGCTCGCCGTTCAGCGCCTTGGGGCCGGTGACCGACAGGCGCTCGGGGCAACTCACCTTGCTCCACACGTTGGGATGCTCGCGCATGAACTTCAGGAACAGCGTGAACTCGGGGCCGTCGATCGGTTTGCCGACGTCGGGGCGGCCCATGTGGTCGACCACCACGGTAGTCGGCAGCGCGGTGAAGAAATCCCACAGCTCGGGCAGATCCTGCGCTTCGAAATAGATCACCACGTGCCAGCCGAGTTGCCGGATGCGGCCGGCGATCTCGAGCAACTCGTCCTTGGGCGTGAAGTCGACCAGACGCTTGACGAAATTGAAGCGCACTGCGCGCACACCCGACGCATGCAGATCCTGCAACTCGCGATCGCTGACGCTGCGGCGCACCGTGGCCACGCCGCGCGCCCGGCCGTCGGACGCGCGGCACGCGTCGGCCAGCGCGCCGTTGTCGGCGCCATGGCAGGTGGCCTGCACGATCACGTTGCGCGTGAAACCCAAATGGTCGCGCAATCCGAACAACTGCTGCTTGCTGGCATCGCACGGCGTGTACTTGCGCTCCGGCGCGTAGGGGAACTGCTCGCTGGGACCGAAGACGTGGCAATGCGCGTCGACGCTGCCGGGCGGTAGGCGGAACCGGGGTTTGCTGGGATGGGCATACCAGTCGAGCCAGCCTGGAGTCTTGTCGAACGCCACTTCAGTTGTCCTTCTTGAGCTGTGCCAGGATGCGGTCGGCTTCGATGCGCCAATCGCTGCTGCGGGCGAAGGCCACCCCGCCCCTGGCGCCGAACAGGCCCGCGTCGGCGAGATCGGCCATCCACGCCTGGCGCTCGGCGGTGCCGGCTGCGCTCCAGGGTTGCAGACCCGCTTCGCTCACGGTGACCGCGACCTCGCGCACTTCTTCGGCGCGCCGGCGGCCGTGCTCGATCACGCGCTGAAAGAAGTAGGTGCCCTGCCCGTCCCAATCGATGCCGGGAAAGGTTTCGTGCAACGATGCGATCAGGGCTTCTTCCACGCCATAGTGGCGCGCCGTGGTGAAGCTCTCGATCACCATGGCCTCCAGGCCCTTGATCATGACGCTGCGGCACATCTTGGTGGCCGACGCCACACCCAGCCGCTCGCTGGCCACCCGCGCCGCAAAACCGAGATCGCCAAGGATCGGCTGCAACGCGGCGGCATCGGGCCCGCCCAGCAAGAGCGGCACCTGGATGCGGTGCGGCGGCAACGCGGTCATCACCGCACCCTCGACATACCTCGCAGCCGTCGCGTTGACCGACTCGGCAGCGCGGATCTTGGCGCCGGGCGACGCCGAATTGAGATCGAGGAAGAAGGACCCGCGCGCGAGCCCGGGCGCGCAGGCCTGCGCCACCGCCACCGCCTGACTGGCCGTGACCGCGGAGATCACGAGGTCGGCACCGTGCACCGCAGCCACGTGCGAATCGGCCAGCATCACGCGGTGCTGCCGCGCGTGACGGCGCATCGCATCCGACGTGGGAGATGCAGCGGCAGCGAGTTGAACGTCGAATGCCGCCGTCACGACACCGCGTGCGCGCAGGTCTTCCGCCAGGATGCGGCCGACTTCGCCATAGCCGATCAATGCCAGTTGCATCGCTGCCCGCTCAATCGATGTACTTCAGCCCGGCTTTCTCGAGCGGCTCGCGCATCTTGTACATATCCAGGCCCAGCACGCCTGCGGCCAGCTTGGCGCGCTTGTCGCCCTCGTTGGCTTCGCGCGCTGCGGCGGCGTCGGCCGTCTTGGCCGCCAGGGCCGCCGGCACGACGACCACGCCGTCGTCGTCGGCGACGATGGCGTCGCCTGGCTGCACCATGGCACCTGCGCACACCAGCGGGATGTTCACCGAACCGAGCGTGGACTTCACCGTGCCCTTGGCGCTGATGGCCTTGCTCCACACCGGAAAGCCCATCCCGGTGAGCACCTTGACGTCGCGCACGCCGGCCTCGATCACCAGGCCGCGCGCGCCTCGCGCGCGAAAGCTGGTGGCCAGCAGGTCACCGAAGAAGCCGTCGTCGTTGTCGGCTGTGCAGGCGGCCACCACGATGTCGCCGTCACGGATCTGTTCGGCCGCCACGTGCAGCATCCAGTTGTCGCCCGGTTGCAGCAGCACGGTGACGGCGGTGCCCGAGACCTGCGCGCCGGCGTAGATCGGTCGCATATAGGGCTTCATCAGCCCGACGCGTCCCATCGCCTCGTGCACGGTGGCCACGCCGAAGGTGGCCAGTCGGTCGACCGCGCCGCGCTCGGCACGGGTGATCTGGCGTCTGACGATGCCGAGTTGGTACATCTCACTTCCCCTTGCTCTTCAGCGCCGCATCGAGGCGCGGGAACACGCGCCGTGCGTTGCCCTCGTAGATCTGATGGCGCTGCTGCGGACTCAGCTGCGCGGCCTCGATGTAGCGTTTGGTGTCGTCGTAGTAGTGGCCGGTCTCGGGGTCGACCCCACGCACGGCGCCGATCATCTCGCTGGCGAACAGCACGTTGGCCACCGGGATCACCCTCGTCAGCAGATCGATGCCCGGCTGGTGGTACACGCAAGTGTCGAAGAAGACGTTGTTGAGCAAGTGGTCCTTGAGCAGCGGCTTCTTCAGCTCCTGCGCCAGCCCGCGGTAGCGGCCCCAGTGGTACGGCGCGGCACCGCCGCCGTGCGGGATGATGAACCTCAGCGCCGGAAAGTCCTTGAACAGGTCGCCCTGGATCAGCTGCATCACCGCGGTGGTGTCGGCGTTGATGTAGTGGGCGCCAGTGGTGTGGAAGCACGCGTTGCAGCTGGTGCTGACGTGGATCATCGCCGGGATGCCGTACTCGACCATCTTTTCGTAGATCGGGTACCAGTGTTTGTCGGTCAGCGGCGGCGATGTCCAGTGGCCGCCCGACGGATCGGGGTTGAGGTTGATGCCGACGTTGCCGTATTGCTCGACGCATTTGACGAGCTCGGGAATGCAGGTCTTGGGATCCACCCCGGGGCTCTGCGGCAGCATCGCAGCGGGGATGAAGTGGTCCGGGAACAGCCGGCTGACCCGAAAACACAGCTCATTGCAGATCGCCGCCCACGTACTCGAGACCTCGAAGTCACCGATGTGGTGTGCCATGAAGCTGGCGCGCGGGCTGAAGATCGTGAGGTCCGAGCCGCGCTGCATCATCAGCTTGAGCTGATTGGCTTGGATCGAATCGCGCAGTTCGTCGTCGCTGATCTTCAGGTCGGCGACCTTCGGCATCAAGGTGCGGTCTTTGAATCCCGCGATCTGCGCGTTGCGCCAGTTCTCCAGCGCCTTGGGCGCCGTGGTGTAGTGGCCATGACAGTCGATGATCATCCGGTCTCTCCTGGCAGTCGCAGCGTCACGCCGGCTCCATGCCATGGCGGCGTTTGGCCGCGGCGGCCTCGGGCGAGGCCATGAAGTCGAGCATCGCACGCGCGGCGCTTGCGCGCGCCGAGCCGCTGCAGACGCCTGCCGAGAAGGTGGTGATGAACTGGACCTCCTCGGGCAATGTCCCGATGACGTCGATGCCCTCGAGGTGCATCAATTCGCTGAGCTGCTGGAACCCGAGCTCGACGTCACCGCGCGCGACCAAACTGCCCACGGGCACGCCCGGCGGCGCCTGCACGATGCGACTGCGTATCTCGGCGGCGATGCCCCAGCGCTCGAAGAGACGGGCCAGATGCATGCCGCTCGGCCCGGTGGAGTAGCTCACCGTGCGCGCGGCGAGCACGGCGCGCCGCAACGCCTGCTCTGAACTGACGTCGGGCCGCGGCGCGCCAGCGCGCACTGCGATCGCCACCGGCGAGCGCACCAGGTCGACCCGGCTGCCCGGCGCCACATGCCCGGAGCCGATCAAACGATCGATCACATCCGACGCCAACACCACCACGTCGAACCGCTCGCCGGCCTGCACTCGCTTGGCCGCATCGACGCCACCGACCGATTCGATCGCCACCAGGTGGCCCGAGCATTGTTGGAACGCGCTGGCGAGATCGGCCAACACCTGGCGGGTGGCCATCGAGGAGATGACGGTGATGCGTTCGCTCATGTCAACAAGGCTTCGCTGCGTTGCAAGCGCTGCGTCGGGCATTGTGCGGGGCGCTCGCGACGAGCGCCAAGCCCGGGCGGCCACTATCAGCTATTCGATTGCGGCATGGAGTACCGCGCAGTCTGCGACACGCCGGCGTGCCGGTCAGTGCCCGCCTTTGCCTGCCGGCGCGGCAGCCGCCTCGACCAGCTCGGTGAGCAGCCGCGCGACCCGTCGCGTCAAGGGAGTCGGTGGCTTGGTGGACGACTGCGCCAGGAACAACACGCTCACTAATTCGGGCTCGACGATCGGGCGCACGGCCAACTCGGCGCCTCGACCCGAAGCGGCGACAGCGCTCGCGTTCAACACCGCGTAGCCGACACGCGCGCACACCAGGTCGATGATCGCCGGCACGCTCGAGACCTCCCAGGCGACGTTGAGCTTCACCGCCGCCAGCGTGGCCTGCGTTTGCAGCAAGCGACGGATCGATTGATGTCGCTCGGGCAGGATCAGCGGGTACGAGCCCAACTCGCGCAACGGCAGCGGCTTGGGCGCACCGCGCTTGCCGCGCGGCGGGCTCGGCTCGACCAGGCACAGCCGCTCACGCAGCACCGGCGTGATCTCGAGCTCGGGCTGGGCATCGGGGTTGTAGACGAGGCCCAGGTCGGCACGCCCGCTGGTGATCCACTCGGCGATGTTCGCGCTCAGGCCTTCGACGATCGTCAGCCGCGCGCGCGGCAGGTGCTGGCGGAACCCTTCGATCAACGGCAGCGTCAGGCGCCGGCCGATGCTGGGCGGCAGGCCGATCGTCACATGGCCCACCGCGGCGCCGCGCTCGGCGCCGAGGTCCTCACGCGCCTGCGCCACATGCTGCAGGATCTGCACCCCATGGTCGAACAAGCGCCGCCCCGCATCGGTGAGGCTGACGCCGCGGCCGTTGCGCAGCAGCAGCGTCTCGCGCAGGTCGGTCTCGAGCTGGCGCACCTGGCGGCTCAACGCCGGTTGTGCGATGTCGAGCACGCGGGCCGCCTTGCTGAAGCTGCCCAACTCCGCTACCCGGACAAAACTTTGCAGGTGCTTGAGGTTCATCGCCGCCGCATGTTATTGCCGCTCGATGTGCGCGGCCTGGATCACCTGCGACCAGCGTTCGATCTCGCTGGCGAGCAGCAGCCGCATTTGCTCGGGCGACCCGCCTTGCGCGCGCACGCCCAGAGCCAGCAGTTGGCTTTGCAGCACAGGCAGTGCCAGCGCGTCTTGCGCGGCACGATGCAATCGTTGCACTACTGCAGGGGGCGTGCGACGCGGCACGGCCAGCGCGTTCCATGACGTCGCCACATAACCCGGCAGCCCCGATTCACCCACCGTGGGCACCGCCGTCAGCCCGGCAAAACGCCGATCCGACGTCACGGCCAGCGCGCGCACCGCGGCGCTGCCGACTTGCGGCAGCATCGGACCGAGCACCTCGAAGGCGACATCGATCTCGCCGGCGCGCAACGCCGTCACGACCGCGGGTGTGGCCTTGTAGGGCACGACCAGCACGTCGATGCCCGCCATCGACTTGAACAGCTCGGCAGCCAAGTGCTGCGTGCTGCCGCTGGCGATCGTGCCGATCGTCAACTTGCCCGGTTTCGCTCGAGCCTGCGCGATCAGCTCCTCCACGCTGCGCCACGGCGAATCGTGCGCCACGAACAGCGCAAGATCGAACACGCCGAGCGTGGTGACCGGCGCGAAATCGCGCTGCACGTCGATCGGCAGTTTGCGAAACAGTCCCGCACTCACCGCGTTGGCATTGCTCATCAGGAGCAAGGTGTAGCCGTCGGGCTCGGCGTGCGCCACCAACGACGCCCCAACGATGGCTCCGGCGCTCGGCCGGTTGTCGATCACGATGGGCTGCCGCAGCGACACGCTCATTTCCCTGGCCACCGCACGGGCGGTGAGATCGGCGATGCCGCCGGGGCCGAACGGCACGACCAGCGTGATCGGCCGGCTCGGATAGGCGTCCTGCGCTCGCGCGCCGTCCCACGCCAGCGACATCGCCAGCCAATGCCGGCGCGTCAACCAGATCTCACGCAGGTTCATGCACGATGGTCGGGGTGAAAGGATTCGAACCTTCGACCCACTGCTCCCAAAGCAGTTGCGCTACCAGGCTGCGCTACACCCCGAACGGCGGCGATTCTACCGGGGGCCCATATACGGCCGGATTCAACGGGCCGATGCCGCCATCACGACGATGCCATCCTCGTCGGCAACCAGCCATTCCCCGGGGTGCACCCAGACTCCCGCGATCTGGATCGACACATCGGCCAAGCCCGCGTGGCGCTTGTCGGTCGCCATCGGCAACAGGCCGAGCGCGCGAATCCCGATCTGGCAGCGCGACATCTCTTGCACGTCGCGCACAGCACCGTGGATCACGACGCCGGCCCAGCCGTTGCTTTCCGCCGCCGCGGCCAGATTGCCGCCCAGCAAGGCGCGACGCAGCGAGCCGCCGCCGTCGACCACCAGCACGCGGCCGTGGCCGGGCGACTGCACCGCCTCGCGCAGCGACGTGTTGTCCTCGAAGCATTGCAGCGTGGCGACGCTGCCATGGAAGCGCACGCGCGCACCGAAGTCGCGAAAGATCGGCGGCAGCACGCGAAAACGCTCGGCCGGGTCATGGCGGTGTTCGTCGCACAGGTCGCAGGTGGACAATGGATTCATCGCGCGCCGTCTCCAACAGGGCCAATCGGCGCGATCATAGGCGCCGGCCGTACAGGTTCGGCTGCGAGGAGTGAGCAACGATGGATGCACGGCGCCTGGTGCGCATCGGCTGCGCGGCGGCCCTCTGGCTGCACGCCGCGGTTATGGCTCAGCCGCGGCTGCTGGAGCCCGGAGTGGAGTGGTTGCCCGGGCACTTTGTGGCCGGCGCACAGCCCGACGGCAACAGCGTGCTGATCGAGGGAGTCGATGGCTGGATCGTGGTCGACAGCGGCCGCCACCCGCCGCACGTGCAAGCGCTGCTCGAGCGCATCCGGGCCAGCGGCAAGCCGCTGCGGGCGATCGTCAACACGCACTGGCACCTCGATCACATCGGCGGCAACCGGGCACTGCGCCGCGCTTACCCGCAAGCGCGCGTCATCGCCAGCGACGCCATCGTCGCGGCGCGCAACGGCTTTCTCGCCGAGTACCGGCGCCAGCTGCTCGACCAAATGGCCAAGCGCCCATCGGATGACGCGCAACGCCAGACGTGGCAACGCGAGGTCGACGTCATCGACGACACCGCCGCGTCGACGCCCGATCTGGTGATCGGCGAGCGCGCGACGATCGAGCTCGCCGGCCTAGGCCTGAGCATCGGCGTCGAGCGCCACGCCGTCACCGGCGGCGACGTGTGGGTCTACGACCCTGCGTCGCAGGTGCTGGCCAGCGGCGATCTCGTCACGTTGCCGGCGCCGCTGTTCGACACCGCCTGTCCCGAGCGCTGGGCGGCGGCACTCGCGCAGATCGCCACGATTCGTTTCCGCTGGCTGGTGCCCGGCCACGGCGAGCCGCTGAGCCGCGGCCAATTCGTGATCTACCGCGAGTCGTATGACCGCCTGCTGCGTTGCGCGGCCTCCAGCGCGCCGAAGTCGCAGTGCGTCGACGGCTGGCTGCGCGACGCCGGTGGCTTGTTCGCCCGCGACCAACAGCCGTTGGCACGTACCCTGCTTTCGTACTACATCGACCAGAACCTGCGCGCGCCGCGCGAGGCCCAGTGCCGTCCTTGATGCGAACTGCCTGGTGCGGCGGCGCCGATAATTGCGCGCCAACGATCGGAACAAGACGAGAGAGCGCCGATGGCTGAACGTTCATTCGCGCGCGAAGTGCAGCAGCTCAAGGTGGCGGCCGGCACCGAGTTCCACGGCGAGGGCATCCTGGCGGTGACCAAGGCGCTGCTCGAGGCCGGCGTGGGCTATGTCACCGGCTACCAGGGTGCGCCGATCTCGCACCTGATGGATGTGCTGGCCGACGCGCAGCCGATCCTCAACGAACTCGGCGTCTATTTCGAGCCGGCGGCCAGCGAGGCCGCCGCCGCTGCGGCGTTGTCGGCCTCGGTGAACTACCCGGTGCGTGGCGCCGCGACCTGGAAGTCGACGGTTGGCACCAACGTGGCCTCCGACGCGTTGGCCAATCTGGCTTCCGGCGGCGTCATCGGCGGCGCGCTGATCATCGTCGGCGAAGACTACGGCGAGGGCTCCAGCATCATGCAGGAGCGCACCCACGCGTTCGCGATGAAGTCGCAGATCTGGCTGCTCGACCCCAGGCCGCATCTGCCCTCGATCGTCAAGGCGGTGCACGACGGCTTCGCGCTGTCGGAGGCGACTCACACGCCGGTGATGCTCGAGCTGCGCATCCGCTCGTGCCACCTGCACGGCCACTTCACCACGCGCGAGAACCGGCGCCCGGCGCACACGCTGAAGGATGCGCTGGAGCATCCGCGGCGCGACCTGAGCCGCATCGTGCTGCCGCCGGCGTCGTTCATGCAGGAGCGCGAGAAGGTCGAGCAGCGCTGGCCGGCGGCGCTGAGGTACATCGTCGAGCACGGCCTCAACGAGATCATCGATGGCGACCTCTCGCACATCGGCATCGTGATGCTGGGCGGCCTGACCAACAACGTGCTGCGCGCGCTCAAGCTGCTCGAGCTGGCGGATCTGTTCGGCGCCAGCCGCGTGCCGCTGTACATCCTGAACGTCGCCTATCCGCTGGTCGACGACGAGGTGGTGCGTTTTTGCCGCGGCAAGAAGGCGGTGTTGATCGTGGAAGAAGGCCAGCCGGACTATCACGAGCAGCATCTGAACACGATCCTACGCCGCCACGGCCTGGACACCGCAGTTCACGGCAAGGACATGCTGCCGATGGCCGGCGACTACACGGTGGCGGTGCTGCGCGACGGCGTGCGCGCATTCATGGAAAGGCATCACCCGGCGGCGTTCGCCAAGCCCGTGGCCGTGAGCCTGCCTTCGCGCGCCGCCAAGGACATCACGCCGCTGCTGCCGCCACGCGCGCCGGGGCTGTGCGTCGGCTGCCCCGAGCGGCCGATCTTCTCGTCGCTCAAGCTGGTCGAGCAGGAGCTGGGTGCGCACCACGTGTCGGCCGACATCGGCTGCCACCTTTTTTCGATCATGCCTCCGTTCAACCTCGGCGCCACCACGATGGGTTATGGCCTGGGCGCATCGAGTGCCTCGGCGTTCAATGCCGGCGCCCAATTCGGCGCCAGCAAACGCGCGATCGCCTTCATGGGCGACGGTGGCTTCTGGCACAACGGCCTGACGTCGGGCATCGGCAACGCGGTGTTCAACAAGCACGACAACGTGTTCGTGATCGTCGACAACAACTATTCGGCCGCCACCGGCGGGCAGGACATCCTGTCCTCCCGCGCCAGCAACCCCAACCGCAGCACGATGCATGCGATCGAGCGCGCGGTGCGTGGCGTCGGCGTGCAATGGGTGCGCACGATCACGCGCACCTACGACGTCGCCGCGATGCGCGACGCGCTGCGCGAGGCGCTGACCACCTCGGAGCCAGGGCCCAAGGTGGTGATCGCGCAAAGCGAATGCATGTTGAACCGGCAGCGCCGGGAGCGCCCGGCCGCCGCCGCCGCGGTGAATGCCGGGCAGCGCATCGTCAAAGAGCGCTTCGGCGTCGACGCCGCGATCTGCTCGGGTGACCACGCCTGCATGCGCGTCTCGGGTTGCCCGAGCCTGACGCTGGCGCCCAGCGGTGACGCGCTGAAGCCCGATCCGGTCGCGCATGTCGACCAGCACTGCGTGGCCTGCGGCCACTGCGGCGAGGTGGCCGACGCGGCGGTGCTGTGCCCGTCGTTCTACAAGGTGCACAAGGTCCACAACCCGAGCATGTTCGAACGTTGGCGGGCGCGCTGGCGCGGCCGCGCGCTCGCCTGGTTGCAGTCGCGCCAGCAAGCCGCGCGCGTCCAGCGCGCGCTCTACCCGATGGACCGCGCCGCATGACGGTTGCCGCGCCGCAGACGATTCACATCGCGGTGATGGCCCTCGGTGGCCAAGGCGGTGGCGTGTTGATCGACTGGCTGGTCGACCTCGCCGAGCATGCCGGCTGGACCGCGCAGGCCACCTCGGTGGCCGGCGTCGCGCAGCGCACCGGCACCACGATCTACTACGTCGAGATGGTCGCTCCCACGCCGGGCCGCGAGCCGGTGCTGGCCTTGATGCCGGTGCCTGGCGAGGTCGACGTCGTGATCGCCGCCGAATTGATGGAAGCCGGCCGTGCCGTCGAACGTGGCTTCGTCACGCCGCAACGCACCCTGGTGGTCGCCAGCCAGCATCGCGCATATTCGGTCCCCGAGAAGTCTGCACCTGGCAACGCCGTGGCCGATGGCGCGGCAGTGCAAGAGATCGTTCGACGCGAAGCCAGGCAATTGGTGATCGACGATTTCCAGGCGCTGGCGCAACGCCACGGCAGCGTGATCTCGGCGGCCCTGTTCGGCGCACTGGCCGGCAGCGGTGCCATGCCCTTTGCGCGCGACCAATTCGAGGCCGTGGTCGAGCGCGGCGGCATCGGCGGGCAGCCGAGCCTGGCCACACTGCGCGCGGCCGCACAGGTCGCTGCCGCGCACACGATCACGTTGCCGACCGACCCGATGCAATCGCTGCCGCGGGCGTTGCCCGAGCAAGCCGCGGGCGCCGCGCTGCAGCCGCTGCTCGAGCGCATTCGCACGCAGTTTCCGCAGGCCGCGTGGGACTGGCTCGGCGAGGGCCTGGCGCGGGTGGTTGACTGGCAAGACGTCGCCTATGGCGCAGAGTACCTCGACCACGTGGCCCGCCTGGCCCGCCACGACAGCGCCGAGCGACATCACGCGTTGACGATCGAGGCCGCGCGCTGGATCGCGGTGGCGATGTCGTACGACGATGTGATTCGCGTGGCCGACCTGAAGACCCGCGCCGAGCGCTCCGCCCGCGTGCGCGACGAGGTGGCGGCGAATGCCGGCGACGTGGTGGGCACCGAGGAGTACTTCCATCCACGGCTTGCCGAACTGCTCGGCGTGTTGCCGCGCGGCATCGCATCGTGGCTCGACCGCTCGCCGCGATTGGCGGCTTGGCTCGCACCCCGCCTGGACCGGGGACGGCGCATCCACACCCACACGCTGCGTGGCCACCTGCAGTTGCGCTCGGTGGCCGGCCTGCGCCGCTGGCGCCGGGGCAACCGGCGCCACTCTGAAGAGATGGCGCACCTGCAGGCCTGGCTCGACGCCGTCGATCGCGCGCTGGCCAGCGACTACGCGCTGGCAGTCGAATTGCTGCGTTGCCGCCGTTTGATCAAGGGCTACAGCGACACCCACGCGCGCGGCGCGAGCCGCTTCGATCGCCTGCTGCGCGCGGCGGCGCTGCTGGCTGGCCGCGAGGCCGCCGCGTCGGCGATGGCCTCCCTGCGCGAGGCGGCGTTGCGCGACGCCGAGGGCCACGCGCTCGACCGTGAGCTGCAGTCCCTGCGGCTCGCCGCATAGCGGCGAATCAGCCCTGTCGTTGTCTGGCTTGTTGGCGAATCGCGGTCAGGCTGGTGCGCGAGGTGATCACGTCGGGGTCGAGCTTCAAATGGAGCAGCGTCGGACGGTCCGCGTCCAGCGCCTGTGCGAACGCTGGCTCGAACCGTTCGGTGCGATCGATGTGTGCTCCGCGCCACCCGTAAGCCTCGGCCAGGCGCACGAAGTCTGGGTTGAAGAGTTCGGTGCCGCTGACGCGCGACGGGTAGTCGCGCTCCTGGTGCATGCGGATGGTGCCGTAGCTGCCGTTGTCGACCACGATCGACACCAGCTTGCCCCGTCCGCGCCCGGCGCCATGCGCGGTGGCAGTGGCCAGCTCCTGGCCGGTCATCAGGAAGTCGCCGTCGCCGGCCACGTTGACCACGGTGCGATGTGGTTGCAACAACGACGCGGCGATGGCGGCTGGCACGCCGTAACCCATCGCGCCGGAGGTCGGTGCCAGCTGGGTGCGGCCGTGATGCTGCAGCCCGTGGTACTGCACGAAGCGATGCAGCCAGCCCGCGAAATTGCCGGCGCCGTTGGTGTACACGGTGTCTGCCGGCGCCAGCCGCTGCACGGTCTTCATCACCTTCGCCAAGTCGAGCGGCGACACCGGTGTGGGCTCCAGGTTGGCCTGGTAGTCGCGTTGCGCGGCGCTGGTCCAATCGCGCCATGGCAGTTCGGGCGGCGCGTTCAACGTCTCGAGTGCCTTGGCCGCCTGGCTCATCGACGCCTGCAGCAACAGGTCGCCCTGGTACACGCGCCCCAGCTCCTCGGCGCCGGCGTGCACGTGAATCAGTTTCTGCGCTGGCCGCGGCACCTGCAGCAGCGTGTAGCCGCCGGTGGTCATCTCGCCCAGCCGCACGCCCAATGCAAGGATCAGGTCGGCCTCGCGCACGCGCGCGGCGAGCTTGGGATTGATGCCGATGCCCACGTCGCCGGCATATTGGGCATGCCGGTTGTCGAAGGTGTCCTGAAAGCGAAACGCGCAGCCCACCGGCAACTGCCAGTTCTCGACAAAGCGCTGCAACGCCATGCACGCCTCCGCATCCCAGCCGCTGCCCCCGGCGATCAACAACGGGCGCCTGGCCGCCAGCAACATCGTGCGCACCTCGCGCAGCGCGCCCGGTGCCGGCCATGCCGAGGCGACGTTGACCCGTGGCACCACGGCTGCCGCGGTGTGCGTGGTCAACATGTCCTCGGGCAGCGCCAACACCACCGGCCCCGGGCGGCCCTGCAGCGCGGTGTGGAAGGCACGCGCCACGTACTCGGGCAGACGGTCCGCATGGTCGATCTGCGCGGCCCACTTGGCCATGCCCAACGTGCCGGGGCCGAACATCTGGCGGTAGTCGACCTCCTGAAACGCCTCGCGGTCGCGCTGGTCGCTGGCCACCTGTCCGATGAACAGGATCATCGGGGTCGAGTCTTGTAGCGCGGTGTGCACGCCGATGGCGGCGTTGCTCGCGCCGGGCCCGCGAGTCGCGAAACAGATGCCGGGCCGCCCGCTCAACTTGCCCTGCGCGTCGGCCATGAAGGCGGCACCGCCTTCCTGGCGGCAGGCAATGAAGCGGATGCGCTGCGCGTGCTGGTGGAAACCATCGAGAACAGCCAGAAAACTCTCGCCCGGCACGCCGAACACGGTGTCCACACCCTGTGCGACCAGGGCTTCGACCAGGGCATGGCCGGCGATTCGCTGCGTCATGGTGATCCTTCAATGCCTGCAGGCACGATTATCGGCAGGCCGCCGGACCCAGCTCCTTTCAAGCCCGATGCTGTCGGCGACCGCAAGAATTGTGAGCGTTCGTGAACAGTGCGCTGTCGAGGCCCCACCGAACGCCTTCAGAACGGCCGGTGACGCCCTGCAACAGCGACCTGTGCGCGTCGCGCGCCCGTACCAAGTGCGACAAATGCCACATTCGACTGTGGTGACATTCACGTACACCGCAACAGGCGCGCACCGTTTGGGCGACCTAGATTGGCTCATCGCGCGCGCTGCTTCAGCCAGCTCATGCGCTGGCTCAGTTGCGGGGAGAGACTTTCATGTTGAAGACCCTGTTCGGTGACCTCGGGCCGCGCCCGGTCGGCGGCGGCACCGGATATGCACCCACCGAGGTGGCGTTTGCAGCCACGGCCGTGCTGGAGGAGGCCGTGCCCGCCGTCTTGCCGCGCGAGCAGGACCCCCATGTCGTCGACGTGTTCGTCGCCGGGTCGCCCGCGCACTCGATTCGCGAACACTTCACCACGTCGCGTGCCGATCTGGGCAGTGCGCCGTCGATGATCACGCTGCTCGACCCCTCGCGAATCTGGGCGCCCGCGGTCGTCAAGGCGCTGTCGGACGCCACCGGACAGCCAGTCGAGAAACTGCACCTGCGCGAGCGCGCGACGCTGCGCACGCTGGCGGTGGTTGAGCGCACCGCCGTGCCTCGCCGCGCCGCCGGGCCGTTGAAGATCTACCACGCCGACGTGCGGGCCTCGGGGCTCGACCACGACGAAATCGTCAACGCGCTGGCCGAACGGTCGCACATGACCGCGGTGATCGTCGGCGCGCTGCAACCGCATGCGCTCGACGCGTTGCTGCGATCGCTCTTGATCGCCACCCAGCAGCCCGATTGGCATTGCCCGTGGCTGGTGTTCCTACTGCCACCGAACTCCGGCGCCATGCGCCACCGCATCCTGAGCCAACCGTGGCCGTCACGTGTGCGCGCCACGGCGCTGGCCGAGACGCTCAACGGCGCCTCCACCGTTTGGAACACCGTGTTGTCGGCCTGGGAGGCCTGCGCCAACGCGCCGACCTTCTCGGCCACCACCCAGGCCAAGCTGCTCGACGACTCCAACGTCACCAAGGCCCTGTTCGGCCTGGTGCGCACCGAAGGCGTGATCGCCTGCGGCGTGGTTGATCTCAACAGCGGCGAACTGCTCGCGCACGACAGCCGCGACAGCCTGACCTTCGATCTCGCAGCGCGCGCGCGCCGGCTCACCGCGGCACGCCGCGTGTTCAGCGCCGCCGGGGGCGAATACGGCGCCGAGAGCGAAGAGCTGATGGTCACGCAGGGCACCCGCATCGAACTGCTGCGCGCCGGCTTGCCGGCGCCGTGCCGCTTCGGCCTGGTGCTGATGCTCGACCGCCGGCTCGCCAATGTGCCGCTGATCCGCTTCAAGACGCTGCAGGCCGAAAAACACCTGCTCTGATCGGGCAAAACACCCTGGGCTACCATGCGGGCCCAGGGACTCATCGGGCCGCGGGCGGCCCTGTCGCATGACCCAAGTTCTCTACGACTACACGCGCGTCGACGCCGGCGGCGCGAGTTGCGTGGCGCATGCGTGGGCCAAGGTGCCCGTGCCGCTGACGGCGCAACGGCGTGATGAGTTGAAGGCCGCGATCGCGCGCGAACTGAAGGCGCGTGACGCGGTGATGGTGGCCCACTACTACGTCGACGGCGACCTGCAAGACCTCGCGCAGCAAACCGGCGGCTGCGTGGCCGATTCGCTGGAGATGGCGCGCTTCGGCCGCGACCATGCGGCGCGCACGCTGATCGTCTCGGGCGTGCGCTTCATGGGCGAGACCGCCAAGATCCTGTCGCCGGGCAAGCGGGTGCTGATGCCCGATCTGGAGGCCACCTGCTCGCTGGACCTGGGCTGCCCGCCGGACGAATTTGCCGCCTTCTGCGATGCCCATCCCGATCGCCAGGTGGTGGTCTATGCCAACACCAGCGCGGCGGTGAAGGCGCGCGCCGACTGGATGGTCACGAGTTCGTGCGCGCCGGCGATCGTCGAGCACCTGCATCATCTGGGCCACAAGATCCTGTGGGCGCCCGACAAGCACCTCGGGCGCTACATCCAGCAGACCACCGGCGCCGACATGCTGCTGTGGGACGGTGCCTGCATCGTGCACGACGAGTTCAAGGGCCTGGAGCTCGAGCTGCTGCGCAGGGACCATCCGCAGGCGATGGTGCTGGTGCACCCGGAATCCCCCGAGGCCGTGGTGCGCCAGGCCGACGTGGTGGGATCGACCTCGCAACTGCTGAAGGCGGTAGTCGACGGCAAGGCGGCCGAGTACATCGTGGCCACCGACAAAGGCATGTTCCACCGCATGCGGCAACTGGCCCCCGGCAAGACGCTGATCGAGGCGCCGACGGCCGGTACCAGCGCCACGTGCAAGAGCTGCGCGCACTGCCCCTGGATGGCGATGAACGGCCTCGAAGGCGTGCTGGCCTGCCTGCAGCAAGGTGTGGGCGAGATCCAAGTTGCCGAGCCCACTCGCAGCCAGGCGCTGGGCTGCATCGAGCGCATGCTCGAATTCGTGGCCACGCACCCGAACGCGATCAGCCAGCCCACTCAGGGGTTCGTTCGCCACATCGGCGTGGCGTGATGATCGCGTTCGAATTCAACGAGACACTCGAGCAAGCGCGCGCCCGCAACATCCGAGACGCGCTGCTCGAAGACGTCGGACGCGGCGATTGGACCGGGCAACTGTTGCCACAAGGCAAGCACGTGCGCGCCGAGTTGCGGGTTCGCGAGAATGCGGTGCTGGCGGGCCGCGAATGGTTCGACGGCTGCATGCACGCGGTGGACGCTGCCACCGTCTTGCGCTGGCGCTGCGACGAGGGTGCTGACCTGGCGGCCGACAGCGTGGTCTGCGAGTTGACCGGCAACGCGCGTTCGCTGCTGACTGCCGAGCGGCCGGCACTGAATTTTCTGCAGCTGTTGTCGGGCACGGCGACGACCACCCGCGCGCACGTGCAGGCGATCGCCGGTGCGTCGCCCAACCCGCGCGGCTGTCTGGTGCTCGACACGCGCAAGACGCTGCCGGGCCTGAGGCAAGCACAGAAGTACGCGGTGCGTGTGGGCGGTGGCGCGAACCAGCGGCTGGCGCTGTGGCACGGCATCCTGATAAAGGAAAACCACATCGCCGCGGCCGGTGGCATCGGCCAAGCGTTGCGCCGTGCCGGGGCCTTGAACGCCGGTGTCGACGTGCAGATCGAAGTCGAAACGCTGGAGCAGTTGCGCGAAGCGCTCGACCACGGCGCGGCCAGCGTGCTGCTCGACAATTTCTCGCTGCCGCTGATGCGCCAGGCCGTGGCACTGACCGCCGGCCGGGCGTTGCTCGAGGCCTCCGGGGGGCTCTCGCTCGATCAGCTGCGCGACGTGGCGGCCACCGGCGTCGACCGCATCTCGATCGGCAAACTCACCAAGGACGTGCGCGCGATCGACTTTTCGCTGCGTGTCGTCGGCAATTGACGTCGGCCCTCAAGCGCGACTGTGGGCCGGCCGCGTCAACACGGTGGGCAGGCTGACCGGCAGCGTGGCCGGGAAGTCGCGGCTGAAATGCAGGCCGCGGCTTTCGTGCCGCACCAGCGCCGAACGCACGATCAACTCGGCGCATTCGACCAGGTTGCGCAGCTCCAGCAGGTCGCGGGTGACGCGGAAGTTGGCGTAGTAGTCGTCGATCTCGGTTCTCAACAACTCGATGCGGTGCAGCGCCCGCTCCAGGCGTTTGGTGGTGCGCACGATGCCCACGTAGTTCCACATCAGCAGCCGCAATTCGTCCCAGTTGTGGGCGATGACCACCTGCTCGTCGGCGTCTTCGACCTGGCTCTCGTCCCATGCCGGCACCGGTTCGATCGCCTCAGCATCGGATTGCAGGATGTGCGCGGCACAGGTGCGGCCGAGCACCACACACTCGAGCAGCGAGTTGCTGGCCAGGCGATTGGCGCCGTGCAGCCCGGTGTAGGTGGTCTCCCCCACGGCATACAGGCCGACCACGTCGGCGCGTCCGTGCAGGTCGCTGACTACGCCGCCGCAGGTGTAGTGCGCGGCCGGCACCACTGGGATCGGCTGGCGCGCGATGTCGATGCCCAGAGCCAGGCAACGCGCATGGATGGTCGGAAAGTGCTCCTTCAGGAACGCCTCGCCCAGATGCGTGGCGTCGAGCCACACGTGGTCCAGGCCGTGCTTCTTCATCTCGAAGTCGATCGCCCGGGCCACGATGTCGCGCGGCGCGAGTTCGCCGCGTGAGTCGTGGCCGTGCATGAAGCGGGTGCCGTCGGGCAGCTTGAGCTGGGCGCCCTCGCCGCGCATCGCCTCGGTGATCAGGAAGCTGCGCTCCTGCGGGTGGTACAGGCACGTGGGGTGGAACTGGATGAACTCCATGTTGCCGATGCGGCAGCCGGCACGCCATGCCATCGCGATGCCATCGCCGGTGGAGGTTTCGGGATTCGTCGTGTACCGGTACACCTTGCCGGCGCCGCCGGTGGCCAGCACCACAGCCGAGGCGGCCAGCGCCTCGACATGCCTGGCATCGATGTCCAGCGCATAGACGCCGTAGCAGCGCGCCACTTCGGTGCGGCGCAGGTGGCGCGAGGTGATCAGATCGATCGCCATCCAGCGTTCGCGCAGGGTGATGTTGGGGTGCGCACGCGCCTTGGCCAGCAGCGCCTCGTGGATGGCCCGTCCGGTGGCATCGGCCGCATGGGCGATGCGGCGCACCGCGTGACCGCCTTCACGGGTCAGGTGCAGACCCAGCGGGCCGGTGGGGTCCGGCGAGAACGGCACGCGCTGGTCCACCAGCCATTGCACGGCGGCAGCGCTTTGCTCGGCGATGAAGCGGGCCGTGTGCTCGTCCACCAGCCCGGCGCCAGCATCCTGGGTGTCGCGCACATGCGAGTCGACGCTGTCGTCGCTGCCCAGGACCCCGACGATGCCACCCTGCGCCCACGCGGTGGCGGCTTCGGACAACTCGCGCTTGGCCAGCACGACCACCGGCCCGCGCTGGGCGAGCTCGAGCGCGACCGTCAGGCCGGCGAGGCCGGCGCCGATCACCACCACAGCGGCAGAGGACTGCGACACATTCGTCTCCGTGGGATGCACGACGTGGCCGAATCAGCACAGCCCGTGCGCCATCGTTGTCACGCCCCCATTGAGGGGGATGGCCGGTCGACACCGGCACGAGGTGCATTGTGACGAAATCCCGCGGCGTTGCGCGCACGGCACCTACACTTCGATGCAGGGCCGCGGGTTGCCACTTGGGCCGTCACGAGAGCAGTCATGCCAAAGCCGATTCATGAAATGTCCCAATGGGACGCCTCGGTCCACAACTCGCGCATTCCCGAAGAGGAATGGCAAGCCACTCGCGAGTTGACGCATGTGGCCACGCAGATCCTGGGTAACCGCGACGAATACCTGGCTCCGGAGCGTCGCGAGATCGGCCGCCGCATCGGCGAGCAGCAGCATGAGATGTTCGTGGTCTGCGATCCCTCGGAGGCGCTGCAACAGCAGTTTCAGCAGTGGGCGTCGGACTTCATCGCGATCCACGACATTGCGACCGATTCGTCGCCGCGCATCCTGGCCGGCCTGGCGGCAGCCACGCAGCGCAAGGTGCAAAAACTGGTGATTCGCCGCCAGGGCCACGGCATGGCGCTGGCCACGCTCGAATTCGCCGAACTGCCCGGTGCCAACGGCCAGATGCTGCGCGTGTATTCGACGCGCATCGATGCCGACAGTCGACAGCGTGTCGAGGTGGCTCGTGTGCTGCTGGCCTACAGCCGACTGGGCGTTGTGATGGTGGGTGATCTGCCACCGCACGCGCTGGAATCGGCCCTGCAGCCGCTGCGCGACGGCATCGTGCGCGGTCCGTGGCCGGGTCGTCAGCTGCTGTTCGTGCCGCTGTCGCCCGCCGGCGCGTTGCACCAGCAAGCGTCTCAGCTGGGTGGTCGCACCGGCGTGCAGGTGTCCATCGCGCCGCAAGCAGTCAAGCCATCGGACGCCTGGGCGTCGATCAGCAACACCTGGAATCGCGTGCGCGGCGACACCGGTGCCGCAATGCCCCCAGCGCGGCGCAGCGTGGCTCCTCCGGCATACGATCCGATCGCCTTCCCCTCGCCGGCACGGCCCGCAGCCGTGTCGCCCGCGCCGGCGCCATTGCCGATGCAGCCGATGCCACCGACCCGGCCCACGACCGCGCCGAGCGAGACCGGCAATCCGTGGCAGGCGTACGTGCGCCAATGCATCGACATCACCGGCATGATCAGTTGCTGCGTATTCGAGCTGGGCACGCAGCGCACCCTCGCGCACGCCGGCGCACGCCCGGGACCGGCCTCATTGGCCGCGCAGGGAGCGGCGTTGCACGAAGCGGCCAACATCGCCGCCAAGGCGATGGGCCTGCCAGTGGCACCGCCCGATTTGTCGATCACGTTGGCAGGCCATCACCTGATCGTGCGGGCGATCGCCGGCCATCCCGGCCTGGCGCTGCACGCGGTGCTCGACAGCCATGCGACCAACCTGATGCTGGTGCGCATGAAGCTGCAGCGTCTCGACCAAGACAGCCAAGAAAGCGCTGCCTGAGGGCGATGCGAACTGCGGCCCGCGTCGTCAATGCACGACGCGGCCGAACTCGAACTCACCTTTCCTGAAATCGACCGGCACGACGTCCTTGGGTCCGAAGCGGCCCTCGAGGATCAGCTTGGCCACCGGATTCTCGATGCGCTGCTGAATCGCACGCTTGAGCGGCCGCGCGCCGAACACCGGGTCGAAACCAACCTTCGCGATCTCGGCCAGCGCCTCGGGCGAGACGTCGAGCTTCATGTCCATCTTCTCGAGCCTCGCCTCGAGCACCTTGAGCTGGATGCGGGCGATCGATTCGATGTGCTTGGCGTCGAGCGCGTGGAACACCACGGTCTCGTCGATGCGGTTGAGGAACTCGGGCCGGAAATGCGCCTTGACCTCGGCCCACACCGCCTCGCGGATGCGCTCGCTGCTCTGGCCGGCCATCTGCATGATCATCTGGGAGCCGAGGTTGCTGGTCATCACGATCACGGTGTTCTTGAAGTCCACCGTGCGGCCCTGGCCATCGGTGAGGCGCCCGTCGTCGAGCACCTGCAGCAGCACGTTGAAGACGTCCGGATGCGCCTTCTCGACCTCGTCGAGCAGCAACACCGAATACGGCTTGCGGCGCACGGCCTCGGTGAGGTGGCCGCCTTCGTCGTAGCCCACGTAGCCCGGTGGCGCGCCGATCAGCCGCGACACCGAGTGTTTTTCCATGAACTCGCTCATGTCGATGCGGATCATGTGATCGTCGCTGTCGAACAGGAAGCCGGCCAGCGCCTTGCACAGCTCGGTCTTGCCCACGCCGGTGGGCCCGAGGAAAAGGAACGAGCCGAGCGGGCGGTTCGGATCGGACAGGCCGGCGCGCGAGCGGCGGATCGCATCGGCCACCGCGGTGATCGCTTCGTCCTGGCCAACCACGCGCTCGTGCAGCTTGGCTTCCATCTGCAGGAGCTTGTCGCGCTCGCCCTGCATCAGCTTGCTCACCGGGATGCCGGTGGCACGCGACACCACCTCGGCGATCTCCTCGGCGCCGACCATCGTGCGCAGCAGCTGCGGCTTGCCTGACTTGCTCTTGCCAGCTTCCTTGGCCTGCGCCTCTTTCAGACGCTTCTCGAGCTCGGGCAGCTTGCCGTACTGCAATTCGGCCACGCGGTTGAAGTCGCCCTTGCGCTTTAGCTCGTCGATCTGGTGGCGGATGCGGTCGATCTCTTCCTTGACCTGGGCCGAGCCCTGCGCCGTGGCCTTCTCGGCTTTCCAGATTTCCTCAAGGTCGGCGTATTCCCGTTCGAGCTTGCCGATCTCCTCGGCAATCAGGCCGGCGCGCTTGATCGACGCCTCGTCCTTCTCCTTCTTCACCGCCTCGCGCTCGATCTTCAACTGGATAAGGCGGCGGTCGAGCTTGTCCATCGCCTCGGGTTTGGAGTCGATCTCGATCTTGATCTTGGCCGCTGCCTCATCGATCAGGTCGATCGCCTTGTCGGGCAGGAAACGGTCGGTGATGTAGCGGTGCGACAGCTCGGCCGCGGCGACGATCGCCGGGTCGGTGATCTCGACGCCGTGGTGCACCTCGTACTTCTCCTGCAAACCTCGCAGGATGGCGACGGTGGCCTCGACGCTCGGCTCGTCGACCAACACCTTCTGAAAGCGCCGCTCGAGCGCGGCGTCCTTCTCGACGTACTTGCGGTACTCGTCGAGCGTGGTGGCGCCGATGCAGTGCAGCTCGCCGCGCGCCAGCGCCGGCTTGAGCATGTTGCCGGCGTCGATGGCGCCCTCGGCCTTGCCGGCGCCCACCATGGTGTGCAGCTCGTCGATGAACAGAATGATGCGGCCTTCGTCGGCGGCGACTTCCTTGAGCACAGCCTTCAGCCGCTCCTCAAACTCGCCGCGGTACTTGGCCCCTGCCAGCAGGCCCGCCATGTCGAGCGACAGCACGCGCTTGTCTTTCAGCGAATCCGGCACCTCGCCGTTCACGATGCGCTGCGCCAAGCCCTCGACGATCGCCGTCTTGCCGACGCCGGGCTCGCCGATCAGCACCGGGTTGTTCTTGGTGCGCCGTTGCAGCACCTGGATGGCGCGGCGGATCTCGTCGTCGCGGCCGATCACCGGATCGAGCTTGCCCTGGCGGGCACGTTCGGTGAGGTCGAGCGTGTATTTCTTCAGCGCCTCGCGCTGGCCCTCGGCCTCGGCGGAATCGACCTTCTGGCCACCGCGCACCGCGTCGATCGCAGCTTCCAGCGCCTTGCGGGTAAGACCGTGACCTCGCGCCACGCCGCCCAGATCGGTCTTGCTGTCGGCCAGCGCCAGCAGGAACATCTCGCTGGCGATGAACTGGTCACCGCGTTTGCCGGCCTCCTTGTCGGCGGCCTGCAGCAGGCTCACCAGGTCGCGCCCGGGCTGCACCGGCTGGCCGCCCTGCACCTGAGGCAGCGCGTCCATCGCCGTCTCCATGGCTGTGCGCAGGGCGGCGCTGTTGGCGCCGGCGCGATCGAGCAGTGCCTTGGGACCCTCCGGTTGGGCCAGCATCGCCGCCAGCAGATGGGCCGGCTCGATGTAGGGGTTATCGCGGGCCACCGCCAAGCTCTGGCCCTCGGCTAGGGCCTGCTGGAAGGCAGTGGTCAGTTTGTCGAGACGCATGGGCAATCCTCCGGACTGCCGTGGCAGGTGAGGAGGCTGCGCGGCATTTCAAGGCGTCCGGCAACCCGCCGCGGGCAGCGGCGGGCGAAGTCTGCGCTAAATCAAGCGGGTCGTGGCCGGCAACGGTTGCGCCGGAACAGCGAATCAGAGCGGGTCACCCATCCGACGGTAACGGCTCGCGTGAAACAGCAACGGCGAGCCCGAGTGCCCTGAATGATGCAGCACCTCGCCGATCAACAACAGATGGTCGCCGTGGCGCTCGGCGCTGCGCTTTCGGCACTCGAATACCGCCAGCGCGCCGGCCAGCACCGGGCAGCCGTGGTGGCCGGAGTGCCAGCGGCCCACCTCGAACCGCCTGGCATTCGAACTGGCAAACCGTCGCGACAGCTCGAGCTGCGCTTCGGTCAGCACATTGATCGCAAAGTGCTCGGCCGCTTGGAACGCCGGCAGGGTCGGACTTTCGCAGCGCAGCGCCCATTGAACCAACGGGGGATCGAGCGACAGCGCGCCGAATGAATTGACCGTCAGGCCCACCGACCCGCCCGAGGGGTCACAGCAGGTGGCGAGCGTGACGCCGGTGGCAAAACGGCCGAGCGCCGAGCGCAGCGCAGCCGACTCTGCGCCCCCATCGAACGGGCCGCGAGTCATTTACCCGCCCGCCACTGCGCGCGCCAGCATCACGCCAAGCGCCGCGCAAGCCAGTGCACCGATCACATGGGCCAGCGTGTGCGCCAGCGCCATCGTCCATTGGCCACGCTCCAGCAGAGTCAACGATTCGGCCGAGAAGGCCGAGAACGTGGTGAAGCCACCTAGCACACCGGTCATCACGAAAAGACGCAGGCTGTCGTGCGGCCGCACCTCGAGCCACACCAGAGCGATGCCAATCAGCAGACCCCCTAGCAGGTTGACGAACAGCGTGCCCAGCGGAAAGCCGGCCCAGCGCGCGTTGAGCCACAGGCCCGCGCCCCAGCGGCACAGCGCGCCGACGGCCGCGCCACTGGCCACCGCAGCGCCAGCCGACCAAGCGCCGGGACCCATCACGGTGCCCCCTTGGCCCTGCGGGCCGTCCCCCCGAGGGGGAGCGAGCGCCTTCGGAGCGGCCGTACGGCGCTCACCCGGCGTTGTCCATCTGCAGCCCCCAGCGGGCGAGCGCGGCGTCGTCGGCTTGCCGCGCGTCGACCCAGCGCGCGCCATCCGGCGTGGTCTCCTTCTTCCAGAACGGGGCTTGGGTCTTCAGGTAGTCCATCAGGAACTCGCAGGCCTGGAAGGCCTCGTGCCGATGCGACGACGTCACCACCACCAGCACGATCTGATCCTTCGGGAGCAGCGGCCCGATGCGATGAATGATGCGCGCACCGTGGATGTCGAAGCGTCGGCGCGCCTCGCTCGCCATGGCCTCGATGGCGCGTTCGGTCATGCCCGGATAGTGCTCGAGCTCCATCGCGCTGACCTGTGCGCCGTCGCTGCGGTCGCGCACGGTACCGACGAATGCCGCCACCGCGCCGACCTGGGCATCCCCCTCGCGCAAGGCCGCCACTTCGGCGGCCAGGTCGAAGTCGGCTCGCTGCACGGTCACCACAATGCGCTGCATGCATGCGATTCTGTCATGCGCCCGCGCAGCCGCGGCCACTGCCTTGGCTGGCTCAGCCCCCGGTGACCGGCGGGAAGAACGCGACCTCGGCACCCTCATGCAGCAGCGCCGCTTCGTCGGCCATCACCTGATCTAGCGCACAGCGCACGGCGCGGCCGCGCGCGAGGCAGCGCGCATGTTCGCCGCCACGTGCCAGCAGGCCGTCGCGCAGCGCCCCGAGCGTGCTGCCGGCCGGCACATCGACCGCCTCCTCCGCACCCAACGCCTCGCGCAGCGAAGCGAAATAACGAACCTGCACCCGCATCGTCGGCTTCACTGCAGCAGCAGCGGCAACGGCAGGAACGGCACGACGTCGCCGCGCGTGATCGCATGCGCCGGCGGGTTGTCGATCAGCCCGTCGGCCCACACCAACGACGTCAGCACGCCCGAGCCTTGATTGGCAAACAGCTCCAGCGTCCCGTCAGCGGCAACGCGGGCGCGCAGGAACTCGCGTCGCTGCACGGGGCGCGGCCAATCGAAGCCTGCGGTCATGGGCACCGGCCGCGGCCCCGCCGGCGAGGTACCAGACAACACCCGCAGCACGGGCATCACGGCCAGCAGGAAGGTCACCGTGCTCGATACCGGGTTGCCGGGCAGCCCGACGTACAGCGCCTCGCCGCCGTCGCTGCGGCGCACCGCGCCAAAAGCCAATGGCTTGCCGGGCTTGATCGCCACCTGCCACAAGTCGAGCCGGCCCTCGGCCTGCAGTGCGGGCTTCAGATGGTCTTCTTCGCCCACCGAAACGCCACCGCAGGTGAGCACCAAGTCGGCCTGGTTGGCGCCCCGACGCAAGGCGTCGCGCGTGGCGTCGAGCTTGTCGGCCACGATGCCCAGGTCGATCGCGACGCAACCCGCGGCCTGCAGCAGGCCGCGCAGCGTGAAGCGATTGGAGTTGTAAATCGCGCCGGCCTTCAGAGGCTCGCCCGGCATCGCCAACTCATCGCCGGTGGAGAACAACGCGACGCGCGGCCGGCGCCACACGTCGAGCGTGGCAGCACCGACGGAGGCCGCCAGGCCCATCGCTTGCGGCGTCATGCGGGTACCGACGCGCAGCACCACGGCACCGTGCTGCACGTCTTCGCCGCGCCGGCGGATTGCCGCGCCCGTGCTGGGCACGGCGAGCACGCGCACGCCGCCCAGCTCACCGTCGCGCGCCGGCGCGATCGCCTCGCACAGCTCCTGCATGACCACCGCGTCGGCTCCCGGCGGCACCTGCGCGCCGGTGAAGATGCGTGCCGCCGTACCCGGTTGCAGCGGCCGGCCGACCTGCCCAGCCGCAATGCGCTGCGACACCGGCAGCACGGTGCCGTCGGCGGGTACATCGGCCACGCGCAGCGCATAGCCGTCCATTTCGCTGTTGTCCTCGGGCGGCACGTTGAGCGCAGAGCGCACGTCTTGCGCCAAGACACGCTGCAGCGCGTCGAGGGTCGACACCGTCTCGCGCTGCGTGATCGCATGGCCGCGCGCGACCGCGATCAAGCGCTGCACGGCCTCGTCCAGGCTCAACATCGGAGCCTGCTCAGACTTGCGGTTGATCGCCGTATTCATGTCGTGCACCCTGACCGAGTAGGAATTGTGCCAAGGCGCCGACATCGGCGCGCGCAAAGACCGGGCGCCCTGTCGACACTGGCAACGTTTGCGGCAGGTCTGTCACCAGCGCCACCACGTAGGGGTCGTCAGGGTACAGCGGCCGGCCGTCGAGACCCGGATCGAACAACTCAACCTTCAGGACATCGGCGTGCTTGAAGCCCTCGATCAGCACCCAATCGCAATCATGCAGTTCGGCCAGCAGGTGATGCACCGTGGGTTGCCCGGCCAGCTCGAACTCGCGCAACTTCGCGATGCGCTGATCCGACGCCAACAACACCTCGAAGGCGCCGGCGTGCCGGTGGCGCCAGCTGTCCTTGCCCGGTTTGTCGATGTCGAAGCCGCTGTGGGCGTGTTTGATCACCGACACACGCAGGCCACGCGCTCGGAGCAGCGGTAATAGCCGCTCGATCAGGGTGGTCTTGCCCGAACCCGAAGGGCCGCAGAAGCCGACAACACGCATGCGGCTTTCAGGCGGCGTCGTGGGCCGCGATCAACGACTTGACGCGTTCGGCGTCGGCCGGCAGCACCACGCAGCGTCGCGGCCGATCCTCCAACCCCACCAGTGCGGCCGGGCGCGGCGGTGGCGTGCCGATCGCTTCGACGAGCGTCTGGGCGAACTTCACCGGCAGCGCGGTCTCCAGCGCGATGACCACCTCGCCGGGCTGGCGCAATTCGCGCGCCACCTTGATGCCGTCGGCGGTGTGCGGATCGATCAGATCATGGTGCTCTTGCCAGACCTGGCGGATCGTCGCCAAGCGATCGGCATGCGTGCTGCGGCCCGAAACGAAGCCGAACTCCGTGCAACGTGCGAGGGTGGCCCGATCGAGCGCGAAGCCGCCAGCGCGCGTGATGGCCGCCCCGAACAACTCGCGCGTGCGGCTGGTGTCGCGCCCGAGCAGGTCGCACACGAAGCGCTCGAAGTTCGAGGCCTTGCTGATGTCCATCGAGGGGCTCGATGTCTCGTGCGTCTCGGCGGCCGCGCGCACGCGGTAGCGCCCGCTGTGGAAGAACTCGTCGAGCACGTCGTTCTCGTTGGTGGCGACGATCAGGCGCCCGATTGGCAGGCCCATCATGCGTGCCACGTGCCCGGCGCAGACGTTGCCGAAGTTGCCCGACGGCACCGCAAAGCTGACCTGGTCGCGGTCATCGCGGGTCGCTTGGAAATAGCCGGCGAAGTAGTAGACCACCTGCGCCACCAATCGCGCCCAGTTGATCGAATTGACGCTGCCGATGCGGTGGCGACGTTTGAACACGAGGTCACCGGCCACCGCCTTGACGATGTCCTGGCAGTCGTCGAACACACCCTCGATGGCGATGTTGTGGATGTTGGCGTCTTGCAGGCTGTACATCTGCGCCTGCTGGAACGGGCTCATGCGCCCCAACGGCGACAGCATGAACACTTGCACGCCGCGCTTGCCGCGCATCGCGTATTCGGCGGCACCGCCGGTGTCGCCCGAAGTGGCACCCAGGATGTTGAGCCGCTCGCCGCGGCGCGCTAGCTCGTACTCGAACAGCGCGCCCAGCAGCTGCATTGCCATGTCCTTGAAGGCCTGCGTCGGGCCGTTGGACAGGCCTTGGATCCACAGGCCCGGTTCGAGCGCGCGCAGCGGCGTGATGGCGTCGCTGGCGAACACCTCGCGCGTGTAGGTCTTGCGGCACATCGCGCGCAGGTCATCGGCGGGGATGTCGTCGATGTACAGCGACAGGATCTCGAACGCCAGGTCGGCATAGGGCAAGGCGCGCCAGCGCACCAGCGTGGCCGCGTCGACCTTGGGGTAGCGCACGGGCAGGTACAGACCGCCGTCAGGCGCCAGGCCCTCGAGCAGGATCTCGCTGAAGGCGCGGCTCGTGGCGTCGCCGCGTGTGCTCAGGTACCTCAATTCAATTCTTCTTTGCGGATGCGCACGATCGGCGCCAGCACGGTCGGCAAGGCCTGCATCGTCGCCATCGCCTGGTTCATGCGGCCTTCGCGGGTGTCGTGGGTCAGGATGATCAAGTCGGTCTGGCGCTCGCCCTCGGCAGATTCACGCTGCAGCACGGCGTCGATCGAGATGTCGTGCTCGGCCAGGATCGTGGTGATGCGCGACAGCACGCCAGTCTGGTCGGCCACCCGCAGACGAAGGTAGTACGCGGTGACCACGTCTGCCATCGGCAGAATCGGTGTGTCGGCCAATGCGTCGGGCTGGAACGCCAAGTGCGGCACGCGGTGGTCGGGGTCCGCGGTATGCAGCCGCGTGATGTCCACCAGATCGGCCACCACAGCCGACGCGGTGGGCTCGGAGCCTGCACCCTTGCCGTAGTACAGCGTGGTGCCCACGGCGTCGCCCTGCACCACCACCGCGTTCATCGCACCCTCGACATTGGCAATCAGGCGCTTGGAAGGGATCAGCGTGGGGTGCACGCGCAATTCGATGCCTTGCGCCGCGCGCCGTGCCACCGCCAGCAGCTTGATGCGGTAGCCGAGTTGCTCGGCGTACCGGATGTCGGTGGCCTGCAGTGCGGTGATGCCTTCCACGTACGCCTTGCTGAACTGCATCGGCACGCCGAACGCGATGGCGCACATGATCGTCGCCTTGTGTGCGGCGTCGATGCCGGCGATGTCGAAGGTCGGGTCGGATTCGGCATAACCCAGGCGCTGCGCCTCCTTGAGCACGGTGGCGAAATCCAGCCCCTTGTCGCGCATCTCGCTGAGGATGAAGTTGGTCGTGCCGTTGACGATGCCAGCCACCCACTCGATGCGGTTGGCCGTCAGGCCCTCGCGCAGCGCCTTGATGATCGGGATGCCGCCGGCGACTGCGGCTTCGAATCCGATCATCACGCCCTTGGCGTGCGCGGCGGCGAAGATCTCGTTGCCGTGCACGGCCAGCAGAGCCTTGTTAGCGGTGACCACATGCTTGCCCTTGGCGATCGCCTCCAGCACCAGCGCTTTGGCGGTCGTCGTGCCACCGATCAGCTCGACCACGATGTCGATCGCGGGGTCGGCGATGATGCGGCGGGCATCGTCCACCACCTGGGCCGCATCACCGACGATGCTGCGTGCGCGCGCGAGGTCGAGGTCGGCCACCGCCGCGATGCGGATCGCGCGGCCGGCGCGGCGTTGGATTTCTTCCTGATTGCGCAGCAGCACCTTGAACGTGCCGCTGCCCACCGTGCCGATGCCGAGCAGGCCGACCTGGATCGGCTTCATGTTCCATGCCTCTGGCGGTAGTGGCCCAGAAAACGTTCGATGCGGCCGATCGCCTCGGTGAGGTCATCGGCGTTGGGCAGGAACACCAGGCGAAAGTGATCGGGGCGCGGCCAGTTGAAGCCCGTGCCCTGCACGATCAGCACCTTCTCCTCGGCGAGCAGCTCGTAGGCGAACTGCTGGTCGTCGCTGATCGGGTAGAGCTTGGGGTCCAGGCGCGGGAACATGTACAGCGCCGCCTTCGGCTTGACGACGCTGACGCCCGGAATCGAGGTGAGCAGGTGGTAGGCCAGATCGCGTTGCTTGGTCAGGCGCCCGCCCGGTGCCACCAGGTCCTTGATGCTCTGATAGCCGCCGAGCGCGGTCTGGATCGCCAACTGCCCGGGCGTGTTGGCGCACAGGCGCATCGACGACAGCATGTTCAGGCCTTCGATGTAGTCCGTGGCGTGGCGCTTGTCGCCCGACACCACCATCCAGCCGGCCCGGTAGCCGCAGGCGCGGTAGTTCTTGGACAGGCCGTTGAAGGTGACGAACAGCACGTCGTCGGCCAGCGACGCGATGCTGGTGTGGGTGTGGCCGTCGTACAGCGTCTTGTCGTAGATCTCGTCGGCGAACACGATCAGCCCGTGCCGCCTTGCGATGTCGACGATCTCCTTCAACAACTCCGGCGGGTATAGCGCCCCGGTCGGGTTGTTGGGGTTGATCACCACGATGCCGCGCGTGGCCGGCGTGATCTTGCGGCGCAGGTCGGCCAAGTCGGGCAGCCAGTCGGACTGCTCGTCGCACAGGTAGTGCACCGGCGTGCCGCTCGATAGCGACACGGCGGCCGTCCACAGCGGGTAGTCGGGCGCCGGCACGAGGATCTCGTCGCCCGCATCGAGCAAAGCGTTCAGGCTGAAGGCGATCAGCTCCGATGCACCGTTGCCGAGGTAGACGTCGTCGACGCCGACGCCGGCGATGTGTTTTTCCTGCGTGTAGTGCACCACCGCCTTGCGCGGCGCGAACAGGCCCTTGCTATCGGTGTAGCCCGCGCTTGCGGCCAAGTTGCGGATCATGTCCTGCACGATCTCGTCGGGCGGGTCGAAGCCGAACACTGCCAGGTTGCCGATGTTCAGCTGGATGATCTTGTGGCCCTCCTCCTGCATCTGGCGGGCCTTTTCCAGCACCGGGCCCCGAATGTCGTAGCCGACATCGGCGAGCTTGCTGGACTTGGCGATCGGCTTCACTGGGCTCCTCGGTTGTGCTGCAGGCCAGAGCGTTCTTTGTTGCGCTGCGCCATCTACAATTTAACCATAGCGACTTCCCTCGATAGAGCGCCCTCTCGTCCAAGGCCAATCGCTCGCGACACGAGCGACCGTGCAACGTGAAATTCCAGCCAGATTTCCTCGACGGGGTGAACACGATCGCGCGGCACGACGGCGCACGTGTGTGGGTCGGCGCCCAGCCGCACGAGGGCAGCGTGGTCATACCGTGGTCCGGCGCGGTGCGAAGGTGGCCACCCAGCGGGTTCGAGGAGCTGGATCAAACGCACTTCGATGCGCTGCTGGACTGCAACCCCGAACTCGTGATCTTCGGCAGCGGCTCGCGCCTGCGTTTTCCCAGGCCGGAGCTGTTGCGCGGGTTGATCGAACGGCGCGTGGGCTTTGAATCGATGGACACTGCGGCGGCGTGTCGCACCTACAACGTGCTGGTCAGCGAGGGGCGCAACGTGGTCGCTGCGCTGCTGCTCGGCGCTTCGTGAATTCGCCGCCTGCGGCGCACGCACCGCGGCCCGTGTGTTGCTGCATGGCCCCGCCAACCGGGTGTCACCCACGAAACTTTATAATTGTCGGCTGTGCCCGTTCGGGCACCTAGACAATCACAACGCAAGTCATGACGCCTGTTCTGAACAAACCACTGCCCGAGTTCGAAGCCGTCGCGACCAGCGGGGTGAAGTTCACTCCGCAAGCCTTCATCGGCAAGGTGGTGGTGCTTTATTTCTACCCGAAAGACCACACGCCGGGTTGCACCACCGAGGCCATGCAGTTCCGCGACCGCCACAAAGACTTCGTCAAGGCTGGCGCGATGGTGTTCGGCGTGTCGCGTGACAACATGGTGTCGCACGAGAAGTTCCGCCAGAACCTGGAGTTGCCGTTCGATCTGATCGCCGATACCGAAGAAAAGCTGTGCCACATGTTCGGCGTGGTCAAGAACAAGATCATGTACGGCAAGAAGGTCAAAGGCATCGAGCGCAGCACGTTCCTGATCGACGCCAAGGGGGTGCTGCGCGCCGAGTGGCGCGGCATCAAGGTGGCCGGCCACGTCGACGAGGTGCTCAAGGCCGTGAAGGAATTGAAGAAGTCTGGCTGATTCCCTGCTGCCGGCGTGGCGCATAATGCTTCCATGCCCGTGAGTCGCGAAGAGCGTTTCACCCGTTGATCGAAAGCCGCACAGACGACTGTGCGGCTTTTTTGTTTGGACTGCGCCCCTCTGCCTTATGCCACTGCCCAAGCCGCCTGCATCCAAAGCCACACTGCTGTCTGCCACCGACTACGAAACCCAGGCGGCTGCGCGCACCGCCAAGCGCTCGCTGCAGCCGACCCATGATGCCGGCAAGGAACCGCTGGCGCTGACCCACCTGGCCGCCTCGGCCGCGGCGCCGAGGATGGAAGCCAAGCCCGCCCCGGCAGCACCGGCCGCCACCGCCACGACGGCCAAGCCGCGAGCGACCCGGCCGGCCGGCCCCAAGCGGCTGTTCGTGCTCGACACCAATGTGCTGATGCACGACCCGCTGTGCCTGTTCCGCTTCGAGGAGCACGACGTCTTCCTGCCGATGATCACGCTGGAGGAGCTCGACAGCCACAAGCGTGGCATGAGCGAGGTAGCCCGCAACGCCCGGCAGGCGAGCCGCGAACTCGATGCGCTGGCCTCCGGCAGCGAACTCAGCCCGAAGGACGGCATTGCGCTGTCCAAGACCGGCAAGCGCGAGGCGCTGGGCCGCCTGTTCTTCCAGGAGACGCTGCTGGAGGTCAAGCTGCCCGCCGGGCTGCCGCAGGGCAAGGCCGACAACCAGATCCTGGGCGTCGTGAAATCGCTGCGCGAGCAACACCCCGGGCGCGACATCGTGCTGGTGTCCAAGGACATCAACATGCGCGTCAAGGCGCGCGCGCTGGGCCTGCCGGCCGAGGACTACCAGAACGACAAGACGCTCGACGACGGCGACCTGCTCTACACCGGGCTGCTGCCGTTGCCGGCGGACTTCTGGGAGCGCCATGGCAAGACCATGGAGAGCTGGAGCCAAGGCGGTCACACGTTCTACCGCATCGCCGGGCCGCTGGTGCCGGCGCTGATGATCAACCAGTTCGTCTTCCTCGAGACGCCCGGTGCCGCGCCGCTGTATGCGCGCGTCGGCGAAATCACCGGCAAGACCGCGGTGCTGAAGACGTTGAAGGACTACACGCACGCCAAGAACGCGGTGTGGGGCGTCACGGCGCGCAACCGCGAGCAGAATTTCGCGCTCAACCTGCTGATGGACCCCGAGGTCGACTTCATCACCCTCACCGGCACCGCCGGCACCGGCAAGACGCTGATGACCCTGGCGACCAGCCTGTCGCAGGTGTTGGACGACCGGCGCTACACCGAGATCATCGTCACCCGCGTCACCGTACCGCTGGGCGAGGACATCGGCTTCCTGCCCGGCACCGAAGAGGAAAAGATGGGGCCTTGGATGGGCGCGCTCGACGACAACCTCGAGGTGCTGGCGCGCGGCGACGGCAGCGCCGGCGAATGGGGCCGCGCCGCGACGCAGGACCTGGTGCGCAGCAAGATCCGCATCAAGAGCCTGAACTTCATGCGCGGGCGCACCTTCCTGAACAAGTTCGTCATCATCGACGAGGCGCAGAACCTCACGCCCAAGCAGATGAAGACGCTGATCACGCGCGCCGGTCCCGGCACCAAGATCGTCTGTCTGGGCAACCTGGCGCAGATCGACACGCCGTACCTCAGCGAAGGTAGTTCTGGGCTCACGTTCGCTGTCGACCGCTTCAAGGGCTGGCCGCATTCGGGGCACGTGACGCTGGCGCGCGGCGAGCGTTCGCGGCTGGCCGACTACGCCTCCGACGTGCTGTAGCTGCTCCGTGCGCCTCAGCGCCGCAGGTCTTCGTAGAAGGCCCGCGAGTTGCTGTCGCGCCCCAGGAAGCGGCGCACCAGTTCCTGCGGCAACACCTGGGAGCCGTTGGCCAGCACGGTACGGCGATACCGGGCACCGACCACGGGGTCGAGTCGATCGGCCGCAAAGGCCGTGCGCAGATCGGATGCCACCACCTCGCTCCACAGGTAGCCGTAGTAGCCCGCCCCGTAGCCGGTGGCCACATGGCTGAAGCCCGCCGGGAACATGGTGCCCGGCACATGGCCGAGCGCGCTGGCACCTTCCATGCGGGCTCACAGCGCCATCGGCTCGGGTGCTTCGGCGCCGTGCATCGCGAGATCGAACGCTGCATACAACCACTGGCGCGCATAGGCCATGCCCTTGCCGTAGCGTCTGGCCGCGCTGGCCCGCGCCAGCAGGGCCTCGGGCACCGGCGCACAGGCGGCGCAGACCTCGCGCATCACCTGGAGCACCTGGGGGTCGTACACCCATTCCTCCAGCATCTGCGATGGCGCCTCGACGAAATCGCGCAGCACGCTGGTGCCCGCCTGCGATGAATGGCGCGTGGCCGACAGGTTGTTGTGGACCGCGTGCCCGAATTCGTGCAGCAGGGTCTCGAGGTCGTCCAGCGTGAGGCCGCTGCGCCCGATGTTGACCACCAGCGCCGCCTGCGGTGCGCGCTTGATGCGGGTCGATCCATTGCGAAAGCTCCACACCGCGGCGTGGTTGTACTTGCCCTCGCGCGCGAACGGATCGACGTAGAGCGTGGCGATCGCCCGGCTACTGGCGGCATCGCGCACCACATACGCCTGCACCTCGGGATGCCACAGCCTGAGCCCAACGACCGGCACGTATTGCACGCTGAACATCTTCTCGATCACTCGCATCACGAATGCCAGGCTGGCCTGAGGCGGAAAGTAGGCGCGGAATGCCTTAAATCGGCGTGTCCACCCCCAGCACAACCTGGCCCTGGTCGTCGCGTCTGGCTCTTCGCCACATGGCCTGCGGCACGCCGAGCAACTGCTGCTCGGTGAAGGCCAGTTGGACGTTAGCGTCTCGGATGTTGCGATCGAACTCCTGGCCGAGTGCGGTGATGCGGTCGTTGATGTCCTTGGCGCGCTTGCGCTGCGGCTGCGGCAGGCCGACGCCGGCGTCCTCGAAGTCTTCGCGCAGGGTCTTCAGCAGCAGCGCATTGATCGCATCGTACTCATGGAGCCGGGTCGCCGCGCGGTAGAGCGTGGCGTTCTGCGCCAAGGAGGACGAGAAGTCCTGCCAGCGCAAGCTCACAGGCCTCAGCGGCGTCGCGAATCGCCTTGTCCGGGTGCACGTTGGACAACAGATAGACCGGGACGGCCCAGTCCTCGAGCAGCGCATTCAGGTTGTCGTACGCGGCGAGCTATCGGACATCCGCCGGATGCTTCTCGAGCTTGCGCAAGCCCGCCTTCGCGCGCTGCAGCCCCTGTTCGCAGTGCGCCGCGAGCGCCGCGACCGAGTCGAATTGAGGGAACGCGGGTCCCGGCAGCGCCATGGCCGCGGCGGCCAGCTGGGATGCCGCGGTCAGCGCGACGGCAACGGCTGTGCACTGCAAGCGCATGGATGCTCCCCGCAACGCACGCATTGTGCCGTCGGCGGCTCTGCCTGGCAGGCGCACGCGACGAACTGCGGTGCTGCGGCGATGAACGCCGGCGCGGCGATCGCGCCGAGGGCTCAACGAACGACCAGGTCCTTGATCTGCTGCAGCGCCGTCGGGTCCTCGATCGTTGTCAGATCACCCGGGTCACGCTGTTCGCACACCGCCTGGATGGCACGCCGCAGCAGCTTGCCTGAGCGGGTCTTTGGCAGCACGCTGACGAAGCGCACCCGCGCCGGTCGCGCCACGGCGCCGAGCTGGTCGTCCACCAACTTCATGATGTCGCCTTCGAGCTTGAGCGCCGCCTCGGGGGTAGCCGCGCTCGACGGGTCTTTCAGCACCGCGAAGGCCATTGCCACCTGGCCCTTCAACGCATCGGCCACGCCCACCACTGCCACCTCGGCGACGTCGGCGTGGCTGGAAATGCTCTCCTCGATCTCGCGTGTGCCCAACCGGTGCCCGGCCACGTTGATGACGTCGTCGGTGCGACCGAGGATGAAGTAGTAGCCGTCCTCGTCGCGGATTCCCCAGTCGAAGGTGCTGTAGATCTGGCGGCCGGGGATGGTGTTCCAGTAGGTATTGACGAACCGTTCATCGTCGCCCCACACGGTTTGCATGCAACCGGGCGGCAACGGCCCTTCAATCGCCACCACGCCCTTTTGGTCGGCACCCGTCAATTCCCGGCCGGTGGCTTCGTCGATCAGCTTGACGTCGTAGCCATACACCGCCTTGCCCGGTGAGCCGAATTTCGACTTCGCCGGCTCGATGCCGTTGCAAAGGGTGAGGATCGGCCAGCCGGTTTCGGTTTGCCAGTAGTTGTCGATGATGGGTTTGCCCAGGCCCTCGGCGATCCAGGACGCGGTCGGCTCGTCGAGCGGCTCGCCGGCCAGGAACAAGCCGCGCAGTGAAGACAGGTCGTACCTCTTCAGAAACGCCGGGTCGTGCTTCTTGAGCACCCTCACCGCGGTGGGCGCGCTGAACATCGCGGTGACCTTGAATTGCTCGACCAGCTTCCACCAGATGCCGGCATCGGGTCGAACCGGCAGGCCTTCGTAGAGGATGGTCGCCATGCCGGCGAGCAGCGGTCCATACACGATGTAGCTGTGGCCCACGACCCAGCCGATGTCGCTGGTAGAAAAGTAGGTTTCGCCGGGGCGGCCCTGGAAAATGTGACGCATCGACGCCACCAGCGCCACCGCGTAGCCCCCAGTGTCGCGCTGCACGCCCTTGGGTTTGCCCGTGGTGCCGCTGGTGTACAGCGTGTAGCTGGGATGCGTGGCGTCGACCCACACGCAAGGCACGCTCGTGTCCAGGTGCTCTTCACGCAGCGCCGAATAGTCGACGTCGCGCCCCGCGACGCCGGCGAATCCGCTCAGGCCACGATCCACCATCAGCACCTTGGCTGGCTTGTGGCGGGCCAGCCGGATCGCTTCGTCGAGCAGCGGCTTGTACGGCACGACCTTGCCGTTGCGGCTGCCAGCGTCCGCGCTGACGATCACCAGCGGCGTGGCGTCGTCGATGCGGCTGGCCAGACTGACGCTGGCAAAGCCGCCGAACACCACCGAGTGAATCGCGCCGATGCGCGCGCAGGCGAGCATCGCGAACACCGCCTGCGGCACCATCGGCATGTAGACGAGCACCCGGTCGCCCTGCTTCACCCCAAGCGACAGCAGGCACGCCGCCATGCGCTGCACCTCCGCATGCAACTGCGCAAAGGTGTAGATCTGCTCCTGATCGACTTCGGTCGACACATAGATCAGCGCGTTGCGCCCGGCTTGTGTGGACAGGTGCCGATCGACGGCGTTGTGGCACAGGTTCGTGCGGCCTCCGACGAACCAGCGCGCGAACGGCGGATGCTGGTAATCCAAGACCTGATCGAACGGGCGTTCCCAATCGATGAGCCTAGCCTGCTCGGCCCAGAAACTGTCGCGCTCGCCGAGCGAGCGTCGATGGAATTCGCCGTACCTCATGCCGATGTCTCCTGTAGCGCCTCGCCGCCGATTCGAACCTGACCACGCCTGCCGCGCCATTGTCGAACGCCGATCGAGCTCAGCTGCACAACCACGGCCTGACGACCGCGCCTGGTAGGTCCGTTCGATTGGATCAGATGAAACTTGAGGTTTTCGGCCTAACGCATTGATGCAGATCATATTTTCATTGACAAGGCGTGGCGGCGCGCCTATGTTGTGCGCCATGTCGCCGCAGCGTTTGGTGGGAACTGCGGGCTTGGCGGTAGCGGGCCTCCTATGCGGCTGCGCGTCGCAGCGTCCGGCGCTCGGCGGTGCCGAGCCGTCGTTGCGTCCCGTTTCGTCGGCACAGATGGCGCCCGCACCGGCCGCAGCGGGCGATTTGGTGATCGCCGCGCTGACCTTTCTCGACCGACCGTACCAAGCCGGCGGTCAGAGCGTCGAAACCGGGTTCGACTGCAGCGGCTTCACGCGCCACGTGTTCGCGCAATCGCTGCGCATCCAGCTGCCGCGGTCGGCCGACGAACAGGCCCACGCGTCCGCGCTGACCCAGGTGCCGCGTGTTGCGTTGCAGGCTGGCGACCTGGTGTTCTTCAACACCCTGCACCGCACCTTCTCGCACGTGGGCATCTACGTGGGCGACGGACGCTTCATTCACGCCCCGCGCAGCGGTGCGCAGATTCGGCTGGAGGACATGGCGTCCAGCTACTGGGATCGCCGTTTCAGCGGAGCTCGGCGTGCCATGGCGCTGATGCAGCCGCTTGCCAGCGCGGCGCCTGTGTCTCAGTAGAAGCCCGGTCATTCGCGCAAGTCCGCTTTGAGGGCGTTGGCCGGGCAGGCCGGGCACAATCGGCCCATGGGTGAGACGATCGTCCCGTTGGCCGACCTGCGCTACCAGGCGCCGGTGCCTGCCATACCGACGCAGCTGCGCGAACCAGTGGGCCGTTTGAGCGACCAGCGGCGCCGGCCGCTGCGCGACTTGCGCATCTCGGTGACCGACCGCTGCAACTTCCGCTGCTCGTACTGCATGCCCAAGGAGGTGTTCGATCGCGACTACCAGTTCCTGCCACAGCGGTCCCTGCTGACCTTCGAAGAGATCGCGCGCATGGCGCGCCTGTTTGCGGCGCACGGCGTGAACAAACTGCGCCTGACCGGCGGCGAGCCGCTGCTGCGCAAGGGCATCGAGGATCTGGTGGCGATGCTGGTCGAGTTGCGCAGCGCCGAGGGCCAGCCGCTGCAAGTGACGCTCACCACCAATGGCTCGCTGCTGGCGCGCAAGGCCAGCGCGCTGAAGGCGGCCGGCCTGTCCAGGGTGACCGTGAGCCTGGACTCGCTCGATGACCGCGTGTTCCGACAAATGAACGACGTCGATTTTCCGGTGGCCGACGTGCTGGCCGGAATCGACGCCGCGCGGGCTGCGGGGTTGGCACCGATCAAGGTGAACATGGTCGTGCAGCGCGGCGTCAACGACGACCAGGTGTTGCCGATGGCACACCATTTCCGTGGCAGCGGCATCGTGCTGCGCTTCATCGAGTACATGGACGTCGGCGCCACCAATGGCTGGCGAATGGACCAGGTGCTGCCCTCGGCGCAGGTGCTCGAGCGCCTGCAAGCGGCCTGGCCGCTCGAGCCGATGGCGCCCGGTGCGCCTGGTGAGACTGCCGAGCGCTGGCGCTACCACGATGGCGGCGGCGAGGTCGGCCTCATCTCGAGCGTCACCAAGGCCTTCTGCCACGACTGCAACCGCGCCCGCTTGTCCACCGAAGGCAAGCTGTTCACGTGCCTGTTTGCCACCCGTGGCCACGACCTGCGCGCGCTGCTGCGGGGTGGTCGCAGCGATGCCGAAATCTCTTCGGTGCTCGGTGAACTCTGGGGCCGGCGCGACGACCGTTACTCGGAACTGCGCGGCGCAGGCGACGCGACGCTAGGCAGCATGGAGCGCCGCATCGAGATGCACTACATCGGCGGCTGACGCTCAGTTGACTGTCTCTGGCCTGTCGCGTGGCGCGGCGTCAGCGCGCGCCCGGAACACCTCGATTGGCCAGCTCGTCGGCGCGTTCGTTGCCCGGGTCGCCGTTGTGCCCGCGCACCCAATGCCAGCGCACCTCATGGTGCAATGCGAGCGCGTCCAAGCGCTGCCACAGCTCGACGTTCTTCACCGGCTTCTTGTCAGCCGTGCGCCAACCGCGCTGCTTCCAGTTGTGAATCCAGGTCGTGATGCCGTTCTTCACGTACTCGCTGTCCGTGTAGATCGCCACCCGACAGTGCTGTTTGAGTGACGCCAGGGCCTGGATCACTGCCGTCAATTCCATGCGGTTGTTGGTGGTCAGGGCCTCGCCGCCAAAGAGCTCCTTCTCGTGCCCATCCCAACGCAGCAGCGCGCCCCAGCCACCTGGGCCCGGATTGCCCTTGCACGCGCCATCGGTGTAGACGACCACCGGGTCGCTCATTCATGTCTCCTTCAGTCGACTTCGGAAGTCTCGCGGCGGTGGTGCGCCACCACAGCCGGCGCGGCCTTTGGCTTGAGCTTTTCACGCCGCGCCAGTCCGACCAGGCGCATGCCACGCACACGTTTGACGGCGACGACAAAGTACACCGCACCCAACACCGGCCACCAGCGCTCGCCAATGGGCTCGATCCAGGCCCAGCGGTCCAGCCAAGCCTGCGACCGCACCGGCGCGCGCCAACAACCAAAGCGGCCCTGCTCGACTTCGAAGCTGAGCAGACGCAACCAGTCGCGCAGTCGCCAGTAACCCATGAACTCGCCCGCGTTGGGCAGATAACGTGGCCGTTGCGACAGGCCCAGCCGCTGGCGCATCGCGCCCAAACGCTGGCGCAACCCCCACAGGCTGGCCGGATTGAAGCCCACGATCACCACTCGACCCTCGGGCACCAGCACACGCTCCACCTCGCGCAGCGTCTCGTGAGGGTCGCGCGCGAGCTCCAGCCCGTGGGGCAAAACCAGCAAGTCGATGCTCTGGCTCGGGAACGGCAGCGCATCGAAGTCGCAGTGCAGAGCCACGGGCACACTGGGCGACTGGGTGGTGATGGCTTCGGCCGGCGCCGGCAACTCCATGCGCGCGGGCACCACAAGCGAGTCTTGCGCGACCCAGCGATGCGGCATGCGGTTGGCGCGCAGTGCATCGAGCTGCGGCAGTCCCAACTGCAGCGCATGGAAGCCGAACAGGTCGGCGACCGCATGATCCATGCACGCCTGCTCCCACTCGAGCAGGTAGCGACCCGGCGGACTGAGCAGCCAGTTGGCGAACTCTATAATCGCATCGTCTCGCGTCGTCATGGGTGTGGTGGCGCCTGGTCGCGACGGCATTCGTCGTCGCTCCTGCTGCAGGGTGCACTGCGTCTTCGTGGCACCTCGAGCGTTGTTGTAAGGGCAAGGCATTCTAGTGACCCGGGGTTTCCAGGGCCGCGGCGGTCACTTTGTGTGCCGCTGCAACACGGACGTCGACGGTGCGACTTCCCAGCCCGGGAGCAAGCGCCTGAGACGGCGTGAACTACGCAACGCGCAATGCAACGGTGATGACCGGACAATGCGCGCGCAGACCAGTGCCACGCCGTACCTCGATTGAATCGTTTGCCAACGTGACTTTGCCGATCCCACTCTTCGCGTCGAGTGCCTGGTTGCCGTCGAGGCGGCGCGTATGGCAGCCGCTTCGCATCGGGATCGTCGTGGCCACCACTGTGCTGGCCAGCGCATGCGCGGTGACACCCCCGGCACCGGACGCAACCGCCGGCGATACCGCCGCAGCCGTGCCGATCGTCGCGGCGCCCAGCCCAGCCATTGCCGTCGCACCTGCCCCGGCGGAGCCCGCGCCGCCGAGCGCGCCTGCGGCGACGCCCGACGACGCCGCGCCCGCGGCACCGCCCGAGGCCGCGGATCCGCTGCGGCCCGAAACCCGAGTCGACTTCGATGATCCCAGCGCGCGCATCGACCTGTGGTCGCGATTGCGCACCAGCTATTCGATGCCGACGATGAGCAACGCGCGTGTGCGCAAATGGGAGCAGTACTACACCGAGCGCCCCGACTACGTGGCACGCATGACCGAGCGCGGCGGACGCTACCTGTTCTACGTGGTCGAAGAACTCAACAAGCGCAACATGCCGCTGGACCTGGCGCTGCTGCCCTTCGTGGAAAGCGCATTCAACCCGCAGGCGATGTCGGTGGCGCGCGCCGCCGGCATGTGGCAGTTCATGCCTTCCACCGGGCGCGTGTTCGCGCTGAAGCAAAACGCCTTCCGCGACGATCGCCGTGACGTGCTGGCTTCGACCCGTGCCGCGCTCGACTACCTGCAAAAACTCGGCACCATGTTCAACGGCGACTGGCAACTTGCGCTGGCCGCCTACAACTGGGGCGAAGGCAATGTGAAACGCGCGCTGCAGCGCAAGCGCGACCGCAATGCGCCCAGCGTCTACGAGAGCCTGCGCGGCATGCCGGTGGAGACGCGCGACTACGTGCCCAAGTTGCAGGCGGTCAAGAACATCGTCGCACATCCCGAAACGTTCGGCCTGACACTGCCGCCGCTGGAGAACCATCCGTACTTCCTGAGCGTAGCGATCGAGCGCGACATCGATGTCGAGGTGGCCGCGAAGTTGGCGGGGATCAGTCTCGAGGAATTCCAGCAACTCAATCCGCAGATGAACCGCCCCGTGATCCTGGCGGCCGGCACGCCGCAAGTGCTGCTGCCCTACGACGCGGCCAACGCGTTCGTGCGCAACCTGCCGCGCCATGAGGGTGCGCTGGCCACCTGGACGGTCTGGGTGGCGCCCAAGACGCTCAAGCCGGCCGAGGCGGCCGAGATGGTGGGCATGAGCGAGGCCGAGATGCGCGACGTCAACCGCATTCCACCCTCGATGCTGGTGCAGGTGGGCTCTTCGCTGGTGGTGCCGCGTGCCGAGCAGACCCTGCGCGATGTGCCGGAGCACCTGGCCGAAAACGGCCATCTCGCCCTGGCGCCCGACACGCATGGCTTTCGCCGGGTGACGTTTCGCGCCTCGCGTCGCGGCGACAGCGTCGCCGCGGTGGCACAGCGCTATCGCGCTCCGCCCGAGCATGTGGCGCTGTGGAACCATGTGGGCATCGATGCCAGGTTTCGCGGCGGGCAGAACATCGTGGTGATGGTGCCGGCAAAGCCGGCGCCCAGCCGCAAGGTGGCCGCGTCCGCCGGCAAGCCCGCGCGCGTGACAGCGAAACGCTGATCGGCACCGCGCGCGGCCCGCGCGGCTTCAGCGCCGATCGCTCAAGGCGTGGGCGATCGTCGACAGGTCCACGTATTCCAGTTCGCTGCCCACCGGCACGCCGCGCGCCAGCCGCGTCACCTTGACGCTGCGAGTCGACAAGGCCTGCGTAATCACGTGCGCGGTGGCTTCGCCCTCGGCGGTGAAGCTGGTGGCAAGGATCACCTCCTGGACCACGCCGTCGAGAGCGCGCTCCAGCAGTGCGGCGATGCCGATGTCGCGCACGCCGACGCCATCGAGCGGACTCAAGCGTCCCATCAAGACGAAGTAGAAACCGCGAAAACTGCCCGTGCGTTCCAGCGCCGCCTGATCGGCCGGCGTCTCGACCACTGCGAGCAACCGCGCGTCGCGCCGCGAGTCGAGGCAAATCGAACAGAGCGTTGCTTCGGTGAAGGTGTGACAGCGCTCGCAATGCCGCACCTGTTGATCGGCTGCGTGCAGCGCCGCGGCGATGCGGCGCGCGCCCTCGCGATCGTGCTGCAGCAGATGAAACGCCATGCGCTGCGCCGACTTCGCGCCGACGCCGGGCAATCGGCGCAGTGCATCGAGCAACTCCTGCAGCGCGCGTTCGGGCACTCGGTTTGCCGCCGACGCGTCAGAACGGGAACTTCATGCCGGGAATCTGCGGCATGCCGGCGGTGAGCTTGCCCATCTTCTCTTGCGAGGTGGCCTCGGCGCGGCGGATGCCGTCGTTGAAGGCCGCTGCGACGAGGTCTTCGAGCATGTCCTTGTCGTCGCCCAACAGGCTGGGATCGATGCTGACGCGCTTGACGTCGTGGCGGCAGGTCATCGTGACCTTCACCAGGCCTGCGCCGGCCTGGCCTTCGACTTCGATGGTGGCCAGTTCCTCCTGCGCCTTGCGCAGGTTGTCCTGCATCGCCTGAGCCTGCTTCATCAGGCCAGCCAACTGGTTCTTCATCATGGTGTGGGATTCCTTTGAACGGGCTTGATCGATCCGGGCACGATGCGCGCGGTCTTGAACTGCGACATCAATTCACGCACCACCGGGTCGCTGGTCATCGTCTGCTCGGCCTGCTGCTGGGCGCGCGCGCGGGCAGCGGCCTCGCGCAGGGCGGGACTGTCCTGGGCCACACCGTCGACCAGCTCCAGCTCCACCGGTGCGCCATGCACGGCAGCGACCGCGGCCTGCAGCTTGTCGCGCAACGCGGGCGTGCGCAGCGACTCGCGCTCGACGCGCAGGCGCCAGCGTGCACCTTGAGGCGCGTCGAGCGCCGCCAGCCATTCGCTTTGCATCGCCAACTCGCGCGCCAGCGCGCTCACCAGGCCCCGTTGCACCATCGTGCCCACCAACTCGGCCCACCGTTGGCCCAGCTCGGTGGGTCGCAGGACCCGGAGCGGCGCATCGGCCGCGGGCGATGCCGAATCGTCACGCGGGCCCGGCGGCGACGCGGGCTCCGGCTCGATGGGCGCGTCGACCCAGGGCGGTGGCTCGGCCGTGCGGACGCCGGTCGGCTTCCTGACCGCGGCCGCAACCGGTGTCGATGTGTCGGCAGCCGCTGAAGACGAAGTGGCCTTGATCGCGACGGCACCGGGCGGCGCAGCGGGAAACGCCAGAAAGCGCAGCAGCACCATGGTCAGCGCCGCGTACTCGTCGTTCATCCACTGCAACTCCTCGCGGCCGTGCACGGCGATGCTGTACAGCAGTTGCACCTCGTCGGCCGGCCACGAACTCGCCAATCGTGCGGCCTCGGGCGTGTCGGGGTCTTCCTCGTCGAGTGCCCCTGGCACGGCTTGCGCGATCGCCATTTGCTGCAGCAGCGCAGCGAGCTCTTCCAGCGCGCCGGCCGCCGACAGCCCGCGCTGCCGCAAATCGTCGACGGCAGCCAGCAGCGCTGCACCATCGCGCGCTGCCAGCGCCTGCACGAACCCCGAGGCCACCGAGCGCTCGACACTGCCCAGCATCGCACGCACGGCGCCCTCGTCCAAGCGGCCGCCACCATAGGCGATGGCTTGATCGGTCAGTGACAACGCGTCGCGCATCGAGCCGCGTGCCGCGCGTGCCAGCAAACGCAGCGACCCCGCGTCGTGCGGCACGTTCTCCGAGCCCAACACGCGGGCCAGATGTTCGTGCACCGTTTGAGGCGCCATCGGCCGCAAATTGAACTGCAGGCAACGGCTCAGCACCGTGGGCAGCATCTTGTCGGGATCGGTGGTCGCCAACACGAACTTCAGGTATTCGGGCGGCTCCTCCAGGGTCTTGAGCAGCGCGCTGAAGGCATCTTTGGTCAGTTGGTGCGCCTCGTCGATCATGAACACCTTGAAGCGGCCCATGCTCGGCTTGTAGGCGGCGCGCTCGATCAGATCGCGCGCTTCGTCGATGCCCCGATTGGATGCCGCGTCGAGCTCGATGTAGTCGATGTAGCGGTCGGCATCGATCTCGACGCAGGCCTGGCACCGACCGCACGGCTCGGCCGTGACACCACCTCGGCCATCGGGGCCGGTGCAGTTCAGGCTTTTGGCGAGGATGCGCGACACCGTCGTCTTGCCGATGCCGCGCGTGCCGGTGAACAGGTACGCGTGGTGCAGGCGCCCGCTCGCCAGCGCGTTGCTCAGCGCACGCACGACGTGTTCCTGGCCCACCATCTCTTTGAAGCTGCGCGGCCGGTATTTGCGCGCGAGGACCATCGACACCATCCGGTCATTCTACGAGTCGGCCGCGGCCGCCTGCGCGACGAGAGGACCTGCAGCGTCATCGATAATCGACCGATGAATCCCATCGCGCCCGCCGCCGCCGGCGCCGCGCTCAGCTACGAACAAGCCGGCGTTCAGTACGACCTGATCGACCCGCTGAAGGTGCAGGCGCAGCGCGCCGCAGCGGCCACAGCCTCGCAATTGGGCGCACATGGCTTCAACGAAGTGAAGGCCTCGCGCGGCGAGTCGGCTTATGTGGTCGATGTCGGCCCGTTCTACATCGCCAGCATCGTCGAGTGCCTGGGCTCCAAGGCCCTGGTGGCCGACGAGATGGCCGCGCTCACCGGCAAGAGCTATTACCGGGGCATCGCGCAAGACACCATCGCCATGGCTGTCAACGATCTCATCACGGTGGGCGCCACGCCGATGGTGGTGCAGGCCTACTGGGCGGCCGGTGGATCCGAGTGGTTCGGCGACGCGGCGCGCGCACAGGAGCTGGTCAGTGGCTGGCAAAGCGCGTGCGAAGCGTGCGGCGCGGCGTGGGGCGGCGGCGAGACGCCGGCGCTGGCCGGCATCGTCGAGGCCGGCCGCATCGACCTGGCTGCGTCGTGCCTGGGGTTGATCAATCCCAAGGCGCGTTTGTCGCTCGGCGAGCGGCTCGCGCCGCATGACGCGATCGTGCTGCTCGACTCGAGCGGCATCCACGCCAACGGCCTGAGCCTGGCACGCAAGCTGGCCGAGCGGCTGCCACAAGGCTACTTGACACCGGTGCTGCCGGGATTGACCTACGGCGACGCTTTGTTGACCCCAACCGTGCTGTATGCGCAGGTGACCGAAGCGCTGTGGCGAGCAGGCATCGTGCCCCACTACTGCGCCAACATCACCGGCCATGGCTGGCGCAAGCTGCTGCGTCACCCAGCTGCACTCAGCTATCGCATCGAGCAACTGCCCGAAGTGCCGCCGGTGCTGCGCTTCATCCAGCAACAGGCGCGACTCGACGATCGGCAGGCTTACAGCACGCTGAACATGGGCGCCGGCTTCGCGTTGTTCGTGGCGGCACGCGACGCCGCACGCGTGGTCGAGATCGCCCAGGGTCAAGGCATCGGCGCCAGAGTCGCCGGCGCGGTGCACCCAGGACCCAAACAACTCACCATCGAGCCGCTCAACTTGCGTTTCGACGCCGATGACCTGCAGCTGCGATGAGCTGCCCGCAGGTGCCGGGCCCTTGGCGCCGCTCGCCTACAATCCACCGCGACGGGCCTCCTCGCATGGAAGCGCGGTCAACCGGGTCAGGTGGGGAACCAAGCAGCCCCAGCCGTTGCGACCAGTGCCGAGGGCAAGGCTCGTCACTTGTCCCATCAAATCACGGGCACTGGCCGGCCGGGGTAACCCTAGGTCGGCATCAAGGCTGAGGCGCGCACGCAACGAAACGCAACGTTCCCCAGCCTCGCCAGCGGCGCAGGTGTCAACCGGGCCGGCAGGGCGACGTTAAGATGCCAGATTGAGGCACTCGCTCCCATCGCCGCTTCGCGGCGACGGCTCCAAGACCAGATGAGGGTTCATGGTCCGAGCGTGATGGCTCCGTCGCGTAGTGTCCGTTCCCTCGACTCAAACCAGGAGTTGCCCACATGAAGATGAAAACCACGCTCTCGCTTGTTGCCGCCGCTGTTGCCCTGTTCTCGTATGGCGCCTTCGCGCAAGACAAGACCCGAGCCGAAGTGAAGGAAGAGACCAAGAAGGCCGAGAAGTCGGGCCAGATCCAGCCCGGCGAAGCGAGCCCGACCCCGGTTGCGAAGCCGAAGTCCACCAAGGCTCGCCCCGAGGTGAAGGCGCAGACCAAGGCTGACGTCAAGGCGGGCGCTATCGCTAGCGGTGAAGAGGGAAAGCCTGGCCCAAAGCCCAAGTCCACCAGGGCTCGTCCGGACGTGAAGGCCGAGACCAAGGCCGCGAACAAGTCGGGTGAGATTCCCATGGGCGAAGCCGGCCCAAAGAAGTAATTGCGAGTGTGCGCCGTACGACGGCGCTCGCGCGAAAGCGGTCACTGCATGCAGTGGCCGTTTTTCTTTGTGCCTCGGCGCGAGTTTCGCCGTTCAACCGGCCTGGCGAAACGCCATCAGTGCCTGGTTGCGTAACGTGCGCAGCAACGACAGTTCCTTTTCGCCGGCGGCGATGCTGCCCGGCTGCACGCGGTCAGCGTAGATCAATGCAAAGGTCGCGCCCTTCATCATCAGCGGCAGCAGCAGGAACGTGCCAGCCTGCTCGGTGCGTTGCAACCACGCCGGCAACCGTTTGGCCACGTGCGCGGCGGTGGCGTCGGCGATCAAGGTGTCGGCCCCTTTGTGGCACACGGCGGCCAACAAGTCTTGCGTGGGTCCACCGGCGCCGCCGAGCGGCACCGCAAACTGCGCTGCCAGTGCCTGCGCCCCGTCGCCCAAGCCAAACCGTCCGGTGAGCGTGGACGACTTGGGATCCCGCAGCGCGAACACCACGCAGCGAAAACCCAGACCGCGGTAGATCGTCTCCAGGATCATGCGCAACACCTCGTTGAGGCGAAACGACTCCTGCGCCAGCGTGTGCGTGATGTCCTGGATGCCGGCCGTCAGCACCTCGCTGGGTGGCAGCACCGGTGGCAACGACGCCGGTGGCGCCATGACCAGCGTGGGTTCGTTCGCCTGTGCGGGCGCATTGGCGCTGGCGCCGACGTCGTTGCTGGTCGCGCAGGAGCGCTCCATCAAGCGCTGAGCCGGAGAATCTTCAGGAAGCTTCAGTCCGATGGCGTCGGCCAGGCCGCGCAATTTGGTGCGCGATGTTTGCACCGCTTGCATCAGATCGCGAGGCGCCACACCCAGCGCGGCGGCGTATCCCGCGGCCAAACCCTCGAGCCGCGCCGCGGCCGTGCCGTCGTTTCGCGTCACCGCCTCGGCCATTTCGTTGCAGGCGCGAGCCAGCCAGCGTGCTCGTTCCGGGCTCGATTCCAATCGGCGCGCCGGTGGCGCGCCCTCGGGCGATCGCATGCACTGCTGCAAGCTTTCGGGCAGTCCCCAGGCGCGCGCCACGGCGATGCCCAGTTGCTGGAAGCCGACGCCGAGCACCCTTTGCGACGCCTGTTCGGCCGACGGCTGCGCGTCGCCGGTGCGGGCCGCGTGCGGCCGCAACTCGTCGCGGATCGCGCTGGCCTCCTCGGGCAAGTAGAACTCGGCGAGCAGGCGGCCCAGGTTGTGCAGCAGCGCGCCGAGATACGACTCCTCTGAGTCACGCGCCTGGCTCAATTCGCCGGCGAGCTGGCCGGCCATCAGCGCGCACAGGAACTGCTCCTTGAGCTGCGCAGCGTGCTGCTTGTCGTTCATGTGATCCAGCAGCACCAGCGACAGCGCCATGTTGCGCACGCCGGCAAAGCCGATCAGCGCGATGGCGCGCGACACCGTCGAGATGGTGCCGCCCCCGGCATGCCGGAACGACGCGCTGTTGACCAGGCGCAGCAGCTTGTGCGTCAGGGCCACGTCCTTGAGGATCTCCGCGGCCAGACTGTTGAGGCTTTCGTTGTCCGATGCCGCGACACGCTGGATGCGCACCACCGCGTCCGACAGCGCCGGGAAGTCGCTCTTGTGCCTCATGCGCCGCAGCAGGAAGTCCACCGTGCCGTGCGATGCGCTCGCCGCCGCAGCGGCGGCGTCGCCGGTGCCCAGCCACGCGTCGAGCGCAGCCGCCATGGCCGCTGCGCTGTCGAAGCGAGTCGCGGCATCACGCGCCACCGCCCGCAGCACGATGCCGCGCAACCCGGCATCGATGGCGACGGCATCGGGCAGCACGACGTCTTCGGCGATCGTGCGCTGCAAAGCGAGCTGGGCATCACGCTCGACGAGCAACGCGCGCCCGCTCAGCAATTCGCCCAGGATCATGCCGGCGGCAAACACATCCATGGCCGGCGTCGGCGCGCGACCCTGCGCGGCCTCGGGCGACATGTACCCCGGGGTGCCGCAGATGTGCCCCGCGCCGTCGCTGGCGCGCGCGGCGATACCGAAGTCCATCACCCGCGCGCGGCCGTCGGGTCCGAGCAGGATGTTCGACGGCTTCAAGTCGCGGTGCACGATGCCTTGGGCGTGCGCGGCGCGCAGCGCCTCGAGCACACCGCGCAGCAAGGCCGCGGCGGCACGCGCGGGCATGGCACCGCTGCGGCGCAGGGCCTCGGTCAGCGTGTGTCCGGCCACCAGCTCGAACACGAGATACGACTGGCCGTCGGCCTCGTCGGCCTCGAACACCGGCACGATGTTGGGGTGCGACAGCCGGCTGACCGCACGCGCCTCGTGCAGCCACTGGTGCACCGACACGCTCTGTGCACCGGGCGCCAGCAGTTTCAGCGCCACCTGGCGGTCGAGCCGTTGGTCGTTGGCGCGCCAGACCGTGGCCTGGGCACCGCGCCCCAGCACGTCGATCAGCACGAAGCGCCCGATCTGCGCGCCCGCCCGCGGCGCGGATCCGGTGCTCGCCTGCATCACGTTCATGCTGCGTGTCGAGCCGACCCCGGCTCGTCTTGGTCGCCGGCATCCTCATGCGGCGATTGCCCCTGCGCCGCCAATTGCAGATCGCGCAAGGTCAGGTTCAACGCGCGCGCATAACGCTGCGCCACCCGCTGCATCGCGGCCGGGCCGTGCCGCGCCGGCAGATGCAGCGCGTCGACGACCTCATTGGCGCAGCTCGCCGTGGCGCGCAGCATGTCGTCGTCGCTTTCGATGGTGCGCACAGCGGTGCCGGGGCCGAAGCGTCGGATCATGTGCAGCACCGATTCGCCGAGCCCCCAATACCGCGCCACCGCCGATCCGAGCGCATCGAGATCCACACCGAGCACCGCCAGCGCGGCGTTCTCCTCGCTCATGCCGGGTTGATCCGCCTCGCCCTCTTCCTGCGCGGCCACCGGCTGCGTCAGCCGATCGATCTGCGCCGCTTCTTCCGGAAAGTGGTAGTGCGTGACCAGACGGCCCAGGCTCTGCAGCAACGCGACCAGGTAGACCACCTCGGCGTCGTAGCCCGGCGGCCGCAGCAACTGCGCGATGCGTCCCGCACGTTGTGCGCGCGCGAGCGCGGTCTCGAGCTGCGTGGCCGCGCCACCACCGAGCGGACCCGGCCAATCGCGCAGCGACAGCGCGGCGCGGCGCACGCCGTCGAGCCCCACCATCGCGATGGCACGCCGCATCGTCAGCACCGGCCCGCTGCCGGCGATCATCGCGCCGCGCACTTCGGCAGTGTTGACCGCGCGCAGCAATTCGAACGTGAGCGCCGGGTCCTGAAGCACGATCTCGGCCAGCTCGATCGTGCGTTCGCGCTCCATCAGGGCCAGACGGGCGGCACGCCGCGCGGCGCCGGGCAGCGAAGGCAGCGCGCCGATGCTGCGCAGGCGGTCGATCAACAGGGCCAGCGGCCCGCCGTCGGCCGCCTCTTCGGCCCGGATCCAGCCCTCCAACGCGCGCGCCAGGGTGCGTGCGTTGTGATAACGATGGCGTTGCTGGCGATCGGTGGCACGGTTGGCGATGACGCGCAGGGCCTCCGGGATCGGGCGCGCCGTGGTCCACGGCAGGCGCACGATTTCGCGGCCCTGCGGCGGCATGGCAGCGATCGCCGACGCGGTGTCGGGCTGCTCCAGCGCGTGCTGCCCGGTCAGCGCGTAGTGCAGCACCAGCCCGAATGCCAGCACGTCGCGTTCGGCGTCGCGGCGCTGCCCCTGCAAGGCCGTCACGCTGTGCGCCGAGTCGGCCGCCGCGGCGCCATGGCCGCCGGTCGCCGGCGCCATCTCCAGGCCCATCAGCCGTGCGCGGCCGGTGTCGTCGATCAGCACCATCGTCGCCTGGATATCGCGGTGGGCCAGTCCGGCCTCGTGCGCGAAGGCCAGGCCGTCGAGCACCTGCATGCTCCAGCGCGCCACGTCGAGCGCGGGCGAGCCCTGCGCGGGTGTCAGCTCGACCAGTGTGTTGGCTTCCTGGCGCGCATAGGCCACATAGGGCCAGCGGTCATGTTCACCCACCTCGAGCGCGACTGCCAGGCCTGGATGGCTGACCCGCATGGCTTTGCGTGCAGCCTGCAGGTGCCGCTGCAGATCGGCACGGTCGCCGGCCTGTGCTCGCGGCATCACCAGCACACGTTCCTCATCGACCTGCGGGTCGTCGGCCAGCCAGACCAGGGTTTGCGCGCTCTTGCCCAGCAACCGTTGCAGCTTGAAACGACCGAACGCAGGCGATGCCGCTGGCTGCGCGGCGGCAGATCGTTTCGCATCGGAGGGGGCATCGGGCACGGTCATGAACGCAACGTTCGACCGGCACGGACGGGGCCGGTCTTGCGCACGATTGAACCCAATGCAGCGCCGTCGCGATCGCCCGAAGTGGGTGGCAAGCGCGGGGCTATTCGGTGGCAGTCGGGGCAGCGCGGGAGTCCAGCTCGTGCAACACACCGTCGCCGGTGATGAACGCGGCGCGCACCGGTGCATCGCCGGCCAGGGCCTGCACCGCGACGCGGTAGCGGGCGAGTTGATGCCTCAGGCGCTCGTCGGCGGCGGCGTCGAATGCCAGTTTGTAGTCGAGCACCCACCAGCTGCCGCCATGCACCGGGGCCAGCCTCACCAGACGGTCGACGCGCAGCAACTCGCCGTCGATCACGATGTCGAATTCGTCGGCGCTCCATGACAACTGCGCCGGATCGAAGAACCGCTGCAGCGCCGGGCTGTCGCGAATCGCGCGAGCATAGGAAGCCGCCGCTTGAGCCGTGGCGGGCGGCAAATCGAACTCGGCCACTGCAGCGGCAGCCAGCATGCCGATGTCGTGTTGCGGCCCTGCGGCGACCCACTGCAGCACACGATGCACTGCCCGCCCCAGCTGGGCCGTCGGCGAGGCCAGCACCGGCGCGGCCAGGCTCGACACCGCCGCGCCGACAGCCTGTGGCCTCGGCAACTCAGTCACGCAGGCCGCGCTGGCGCGGGCCTCATGCCAATGCGCGGCAAGCGCCTGATCGATGGCCGGTTGCCGGCTGTGCGGCCAGGCGCGCGTCCACCAGCTGGCGCGGCCGTTGTCGCGACGCGGCAGCGTGCGGCTGAACAACAGCAGATCGCGCGCCCTCGTCATCGCCACGTACAGCGCATTCAACTCCTCGCGCGCGGCGGCGGCCTGCTCCTGCGCGCGCAGCTCGGACAACGAGGCGCAAGGCGATGCCAGGTCGGCCACGAATGCGGCGCGCCTGGGCGCGTCCTGATCGACCGGCCAGTCGATCAGCACGCCGGGCTCGGCCTCCTGCGGTTCGTTGGGGTCGGCATCGACCACCCACACACAGCGAGCCTCCAGTCCTTTGACGCCATGCACGGTCAACAGCTGCACCGCATCGCGGCGCGCGGGTGCCGGCACCGACGGCGCGCGCTGGCGCAGCGCGCGCACGAAGCGGTAGACGCTGGCGTGGCGCCCCCCGTCGAGCGACAACGACAGCGCGAGCAGCGCGTCCACCGCGGCCAATGCGGCGACACGCCGCTGCGCGGGCACCGCGGCGGCCAGGCGCGCCATCAGATCACCCTGGTCGACCACCCGATCGAGCAGGTCGTGCGGCGGCAATCGGCGCGCGTCGTCGGACCATTGCGTCAGCAACGTGCGGGCGCGCGCCAGCGCGGGCGGCGCGTCGGGCCACGCCTGCAGCGCGCTCCACCATGGCGTGGCGGCGCGGCCGGCGGCGCGCTGCGCGAGCGCGAGCAGTTCGGCGTCGCTGGCGCCGAACAGGGGGCTCTTCAAAGCGTGCGCCAGCGACAAGTCGTTGCCGTGCGACGCCAACACGTCGAGCACCGCGACCAGATCGCGCACCTCGATCAGATCATCCAGTCGCAGCGCCTCGGCGGCCACGCACGGCACGTGCAAGGCCTGCAGCTCCTCGGCCACCCGTGCCAGCGATGCATGGCGGCGCGCCAGCACCATCACCTCGCCAGGCTGAACCCAGCCTTCGCGCAGCAGCCGTTGCACGCCCTGCGCGACCCGGCGTGCTTCGTCCTGCGCGCGCGGCTCCTTGGCATCGTGGCGGGCCACGGTCAACGAATCGCGCCAGCCCTGAGGCCGTGCCACGGCGGGCTTGGCCTGCGGCAGCGGATCGGGAACGCGCCACACATGACCCGGGGCGTCGTTCGTCCGCTGCGTGCTGTGCGCAATGAAGCCGGTGTAGTCCCCGCTGGCGACCGCCCGGCTGAACACCGCGTTCACCGCGTCGACCACCGCAGTGGCGTTGCGGCGCGTGTGGTTGCAGGCCAGTTCGTGGCCGCCCAGACCATCCACGACGAACTGCCGCGCCGCTTCGAACACGCGCGGCTCGGCGCCGCGAAAGCGATAGATGCTCTGCTTGGGATCACCGACGATGAACACCGACAGCGCCTGTTGCCCGCTGACGCCGCCGCCTGCGCCGGCATACGAGGACAGCCAGCTGTGCAGCGCCTGCCACTGAAGATGGCTGGTGTCCTGGAATTCGTCGATCAGCACGTGGCGCAATCGTGCATCCAAACGCTGTTGCACCCAACCCGACGTCACCGGATCCGCAAGCAGCACCAAAGCGCCGCGCTCGAGGTCCTGCATGTCCATCAGCGCACGCTCGCGCTTCAAGGCCTGCCAGCAACCGAGCAGCACACGGCACAGGCGCACCATGCGCTGGTGGTCGTCGTGCGCATCCTGCTGCGCCACCTGCTCCTCGAGCTCGAGCACCGCGGCGACGGCATCGTCGAGCGCGCCCGAGCCGGCCAGTTGGCGCGGCGGGCCCGTGCCGGTGAACAACGCTTGGCGCGCGCCGCGCAGCGCGTCGCGCGCGTCGACCAGGTCCAGCGCGGCCGCCAGTCCGTCGCCGGCCTTGCGTTCGTTCTTGCCTCTGTGCGCGTGCAAGGCGTCGACAGCCCGTCCCAGGCGCCGCCGCCATTCGCTGTCGCCGGCGATGCGCTGCAGCGGATGGGCAAAGCCCGCGCACGCCGTCCAGCACGATGCCGCCGGCGCGATGGCCGGCTGCAGGGTGCCGCGGCCATCGGCGCGCTCGATCTCCAGCCGCTTGTCGATCGCCGAGCGCAGCCAGCGCTCGAGGCGCCAGCGGCCATGGCGTTCGAGCAATGCACGATAGTCCGCCAACAAGTCCGGCGTGTGCAGCACCAGGCGCTGGAAACGCCGCATCAACTCGCCCAGCTGATCGTCGACCTCTTCGATCAACGACATCGCAGGATGCAGGCCCAGTGCGTCCAGCAGCTCCAGCGGCGCCAGACGCAGGAGCTGCGCAAACCAGGCGTGGAAGGTGTGGATCTGCACCTCGTCACCGGCGGCCAGCACGCGGGCATCCAACTGCGCCAGCGCAGGTTCGAGTTGTTGCGCCTGCGACGCCGACAGGCCGCGCGCCTGCAACTCGTCGCGGCGCCGTGTCGCGTCGGCCTGCTGGAAATCGCGCAGCCACTCGTGCAGCCGCGCGCGCATCTCGCCGGCCGCCTTGCGGGTGAAGGTGATGGCCAGAATCTCGCCCGGAGCGGCACCATCGAGCAATGCGCGCACGATGCGTGAGACCAGCAGCCAGGTCTTGCCGGCGCCGGCGCAGGCCTCGACGATGACGCTGCGTTCTGGGTCGCAGGCCAGCGCATAGAAGCGCGCCTGCGCGCAATCGCGCCCATCGGCGCGGAAGGCGGGCTCACTCGACACCGGGGGTCACCTCGTGCGCTTCATCCCAGTGGTCGCGCCGGCACAGCCCCCGGGCTTCGCAGGTGTCGCACACCGGGCTTTCACCGAGCGCGGGCAACGCGGCACCGGCCTCGATGCGTGCCCGCTCCGCGGCGATGGCGTGTACCAGCACGTCGGCGCTGTGCTGGACATCCGGGTGTGCCACCGCCGCCACCTTGTCGGGATCGTCGAGCGCCAGATAGCAGGCTTGAACGGAGGTTTCGCCGCGCTGCCTGCCGAGTTGCAGCGCGGCATAGACCGCCAACTGCGTGTCTTCCAGAGGCTGACTGACCTTGCGTCGCAGCGCCGACAGCGATTGGGTCTTGTAGTCGATCAAACGCACCGCGTTCCCGTCCGCCGCGTGGTCGACACGATCGATGCGGCCGTGCAGCCTCACGCCGACCGCCTGCGCCGGTGCGGTATCGATGCGAACCTCCGCGGCCTCGAACGACCAACCCTGTGCTTCATGCTCATGCAGCCATCGCGCGTAACGCTCGGCGAGCGCCGGCAGCCCCGCGCTGAAAGGCAGCATCGCTTCTTCCGAAAGGCCCTCGGTGCGTGCCAGCGATGCCAGGGTGTCGTGACCCGCGTGAACCAGCTCACGCGCGTCGTCGTCAATCGATCGGCGCACGCCGCGCGCCGCGTGAAACCGCTCCAGCGTGGCATGGAGCCAGCGGCCCGCGTCGCGTTTGTCGGCGTCCTCGTCGAGCTCGTCGTGCTCCGACAAATGCAGGGCCACGCGGCTGAAGAAACGGTAGGGGCATTGGCGCAGCGCCTCGACCGCGCTGGCGCTCAGCGACGCCGGCAAGGCGCCGGCGGCCTGCGGCAACGGGCGCGGCATGGGGTGCAGCGGCACTTCGCGCTGCGGCAGCTGCACGTTGCGCTCGACCAGCGGCGCTGCGGCGCGCTGTTGCCGCGCTAGCCGCAGACGCTCGATCCAGGGGCTGGCCGCGAGCAACTCATCGGCATCGCCACGACGGCGCAAAGCCACCACGCGCGGCAGACGCAGCAAATGCAGGAACGACAACGCGGCCCGCCGTTGTCGGGCGGCGCGCTCGGGCAACCCCAGGGTCCGCCGCAAACCCTCGTCGATCAGCCCGGGATCGGCCGGCAACGGGCCGAGTCGCTGCGAGTCGGCGCCGGGCAACACGGCCGACGCGAACGGTCGGCCGATCGCGCGCGACAGCGGTGTCACGACCACCGCGGCGCCTTGCGCGGGCAGCGGCGGCACGAAGGCCGATTCCTCGAGCGTCGCTTCGACCCACGAGGCGAAGTCGTCGAAGCTGCACGTCGAGGTCGTGGCGGCAGTCCATGCGGCTCCACCGACGCGGCCCTCCCCGTGCAGGCGCAGTGCGCGACGCAGCTGCACGGCGGCGGCGTCTTCGAGCCAACGCGCCGCGTGCGCCGCGCCGAACAACAACGCGTCGAAGGCTTGCAGCCAGCGGCCCAATGGCCGGTTGCGTGGCCAGACGAAGGCATCGAGCCGCTCGCGCTCGTGTTGCCACAACGTACTGGCGCGTGCGCGCAGATCTGCATCGTCGATGCGCACCCCGCGCCATATCTTTTCCAGCGCGGCGAGTGGGGCCGCTGCCTCGTCGCCGAGGTCGGCCTTCAGCCAATCGAGGATGTCGTCCGATCGTTCGGCGGCTCGCGCGGCGCGCAGCGCGGCCGTCGCGTGCGCGCCCGCTCGCGTGGTGGCCAATGTCCAGCCGGTCTCGTCGGCCACTTCGATCTGCAGGCGCTCGAGCAATGCTCGCACGCGCCGCACCAACAGGCGGTCTTGCGCGATCAGCGCCACGGGAGTCGCGCCGCTGCGCACCTGCTGGGCAACCTGCCATGCGGTGGCCGTGGCTTCGGCCTGGGCGTCGTCGGCCACCTCGACTTCGACGACACATTGCTCCGGCCAGTCTTGAAATGGATCGGCCGACGACGGGTCGGCCGATAGCGCCAGCACGGCCACACCTTGCGATGCGGCGTGGCGCACGACGCCGCTGGTGAGCGCGTCTTCGCCGCCCAGCGTCACCACGACCCACGCGGCGGGCCGGTGGTCGAACAGCCGGTCGGTGTCGGCGGCGTCGTTGAGGGCGGCCCACTCGATGGCCGCACGCAACAACGAGCGCTGCGGGGCACCGACCCCGCTGCCGCCCGCAGCGTGTTGGCGCGCACCCAACCACCACGCGGCGCGTTCTGCGGGTGGCCGTGCGAGCGCCGCGTTGCGAAGCGTGTGCGCCGTGCGGACCAAGGAGTCCAGCGCCGCAGCGAATGCGCGCGGGTCGCGCTGCAGCCAAGCCACGGCCCAGGCATGACCGCGCAGCAACTCGCGCGCAGTCGCACGATCGATCGCGGCATCGCCCGTCAGCTCGCCGGCCGCGTGCTGCAGCGGCGGGCCCAGCGCGGCAGCCAACGTGCGCGGCGTGTGCACGCGCGGCAACCAGGTCGATTGCTGCGCCAGCGCGCGGCGTGCCGGGGTCAGCAAGTCCGCAAATGGCAGCAACAACACTGCATCGGCCACCGCCAACCGCCGCTCGGCCAACCATTGCCGTGTGACATGCGCCACCGATTGCCACAGTTGCTCCGGCGCGGCCACACCTCTCAACGGCAACGTGTCAATCGTCGTCATAGGCAAAGCGCATTGTGCGTCGCCGGTAAGGTCGACTTTGATGTGTCAGAATCGCCGCGCGATGCCCCCGGGGCGTCGCGCCCGTCGAGGAGGCCCTAATGAGCAGCGAACTAATCAAGCATGTATCTGATGCGTCGTTCGACAGCGACGTGCTGGGGTCCGACAAGCCGGTGCTGGTGGACTACTGGGCCGAATGGTGCGGCCCGTGCAAGATGATCGCGCCGATCCTCGACGAGGCCGCCAAGGACTATGGCGGTCGCCTGCAGATCGCCAAGATGAACGTCGATGAGAACCACGACGTGCCAGCCAAGTTCGGCATCCGCGGCATCCCCACGCTGATGCTGTTCAAGGACGGCCAGTTGGCCGCCACGAAGGTGGGCGCACTGTCGAAGTCGCAATTGACCGCATTCCTCGACGGTCATCTATAATCCCGCCATCGCGGCGCCCGAGGGGTCAACTGCCCCCGCAGGTCGCCGCCCAAGATTGCCGCCGCGTCAGTGACTCCAGGCGCGGTTCCGGCCCTTCACCCCGATGCTTCGTTGATCGCTCTGTAGCGCAGGGCGATGGCGCCGCGGAACATGGCTGGACTTCCCGGTCGTGCGCCCTTCGAGGCAACGGGCCCGACCCTGCCACTGTCGACACCACACGATGCATCTGTCCGAACTGAAGGCGCTCCACGTCTCCGCGCTCATCCAGATGGGCGAGGAATTGGAGATCGAGAACGTCGCTCGCATGCGCAAGCAGGAGCTGATGTTCGCGATCATGAAAAAGCGCGCCAAGGGCGGCGAGCAGGTGTTCGGCGACGGCGTGCTCGAGGTGCTGCCCGACGGCTTCGGGTTCCTGCGATCCATCGAAGCCAGCTACATGGCCAGCACCGACGACATCTACCTGTCGCCGAGCCAGATCCGCCGCTTCAACCTGCACACCGGCGACATGGTCGAAGGCGAGGTGCGGGTGCCGAAAGACGGCGAGCGCTACTTCGCGCTGGTCAAGGTCGACAAGGTCAACGGCCTGACGCCCGAGGAGAGCAAGCACAAGATCATGTTCGAGAACTTGACGCCGCTGTTCCCGAAGGAGCAGTTCAAGCTCGAGCGTGAGATCAAGGCCGAAGAGAACATCACCTGCCGCATCATCGACCTCATCGCGCCCCTCGGCAAAGGCCAGCGCGCGCTGCTCGTCTCGCAGCCCAAGAGCGGCAAGACGATCATGATGCAGCACCTGGCGCATGCCATCGTCGCCAACTACCCCGACGTGCACCTGATCGTGCTGCTGGTCGACGAGCGGCCCGAAGAAGTGACCGAGATGATCCGCACCGTGCGCGGCGAGGTCATCAGCTCCACCTTCGACGAGCCGGCCGCACGACACGTGCAGGTGGCCGAAATGGTGATCGAGCGCGCCAAGCGCCTGGTCGAGCTGAAGAAGGACGTGGTGATCCTGCTCGACTCGATCACCCGCCTGGCGCGCGCCTACAACAACGTGCTGCCCAGCTCAGGAAAGGTGCTCACCGGCGGCGTCGACGCCAACGCGCTGCAGCGGCCCAAGCGTTTCTTCGGTGCCGCCCGCAACGTGGAAGAAGGCGGGTCGCTGACCATCATCGGCACCGCGCTGATCGACACCGGCTCCAAGATGGACGAGGTGATCTACGAGGAGTTCAAGGGCACCGGCAACTGCGAAATCCATCTGGACCGTCGCATGTCGGAAAAGCGCGTCTACCCGTCGATCCTGCTCAACAAGAGCGGCACGCGGCGCGAAGAGCTGCTGCTCAAGCCCGAGATCCTGCAGAAGACGTGGATCCTGCGCAAACTGCTCTATCCGATGGACGAGATCGAGGCGATGGAGTTCATCCTCGACAAGATGAAGTCGAGCAAGAACAACCTGGACTTTTTCGACATGATGCGCAGAGGCGGGTGAGGCGCGCACCGAGTAGAATCGGCGCTTTTGCGCTGCGGAAAGTGCGCCCGAATCGCTGCGGCGTGGCTCCCGTCCCCAACAGCACCGAGGTTCGTCATGAAACAAGGCATCCACCCCGAGTACCGCGAGATCTGCTTCGTGGATCTGTCCAACGGCTTCAAGTTCGTCACCCGTTCGTGCCTGCAGACGAAAGAGACGATCAAGATGGACGATGGGCGTGAGCTGCCGCTGGTCAAGGTGGAAACCACCAGCGAGTCGCACCCGTTCTATACGGGCACCCAAAAGAGCGTCGACAGCCTGGGCGGCCGGGTCGAGAAGTTCCGCAACAAGTTCGCGCGCGTCGGCCTCAAGAAGTGAGGTGGCCGCGCTCCAGCAAAGGCAGCTTCGGCTGCCTTTTTGTTTGGCGGTCACAAGTCGGTCGGCGTGAGACGGGTCGCGGCTCGGAGGCCCTCGGCACCTGCGGCATGATGGATAGATGAGCCCAGCCCCGATACCGGCCCTGGTGACGAGCGACGCCGCGCGCCCGTTGCCCCGCACGCCGCTGCTGCTGCTGTGCGCCGCCTACGTGCTGCCGGGCGTGTTCGGGCGCGACCCGTGGAAGAACGCCGACCTGACGGCGTTCGGCCAGATGCTGGCGATGGCCGAGGGGCGCACGTCGTGGCTGACGCCGGCGCTCGGCGGCGTGCCCACCGACAGCTCGCCGCTGCCCCATTGGTTGGGCGCCGCCTTCATCGCGTTGACGTCGCCCTGGCTCGATCCCTCGCTGGCGGTGCGCATCCCGTTCGCCTTGCTGTTGGCGCTGACCTTGGCGGCGTTGTGGTACGCCTGCTTCGCGCTCGCGCGCACCGATGCCGCGCAACCGCTGCCGTTTGCCTTCGGTGGCGAGGCGCAGGGCGTCGACTACGCGCGTGCGATCGCCGATGCGTCGATCCTGGCACTGGTGGCCACCCTCGGCCTGCTGCAGCTCGGTCACGAGACCACGCCCGAGCTCGCACAACTGGCTGGGGTGGCGGTCGCCCAATGGGCGCTCGCGGTGGCGCCCTATCACCCCAGGCGCGCGCGCATCGGCATCGCGCTCGCGTTGCCGATCCTGGCTTGCAGCGGCGCGCCGACGATCGCTGCGGTGCTGGGCGTGGCCGGCGTCGCGATCTGCATGCGTTCGACCTACGCGGGCGTGCGTCGCTTCGGTGGCTGGATCGCGGCGGCGACCCTGTTCGCCTGCTGGACCGCCTGGCTGCTCGGCCAGTGGGCTTGGCGCGTGACCCCGCCGATCACGCTGCCGCAGCTGCTGCAAGTGCCGCGCTTGTGGCTTTGGTTCCTGTGGCCATCATGGCTGCTGGCGTTGTGGGCGTTGTGGCGCTGGCGTCGGTTCCTTTTGCGGCGCCACGTCGCGATTCCGTTGTCGGTGTGGGCCACCGCGATGGTGGCCAGCGTCGTGATGGGCGGTTCCGACCGCGCGCTGATGCTCGGGTTGCCGGGCGTGGCGGTGCTCGCGGCCTTTGCGCTGCCCACGCTCAATCGCAGCACCAGTTCGGCCATCGACTGGTTCTCGGTCTTCTTCTTCACGCTGCTCGCGGGCGCCGTCTGGGTCATCTACGTCGCGATGCAGACCGGCGTGCCGGCCGGGCCGGCGGCCAACGTGATGCGGCTGGCCCCCGGGTTCAGAGCGCACTTCAGCTGGCTGCCTTTGCTCGTGGCGATCGCCGCCACCGTGGCGTGGCTGTGGCTGGTGCGCTGGCGCACGGCGCGCCACCGCGCGGCGCTGTGGCGCAGCCTCGTGCTGCCTGCCGGGGGCGTGGTGTTGGCCTGGAACCTCGGCATGACATTGTGGTTGCAGCCGCTGGACTACGCACGCAGCTATCGCGCCCACGTCACGCTGCTGTCGCGGCACATTCCACCCGGTGTGTGCATCACCGCCCCGGGCCTGCCGCGCGCATTGACGGCCGCGCTCGAATACCACGGCCGCTGGCGCGTCGAAACGCGCCCGGATGCAGCTGCCAACAACGAATGCCCGGTGTGGCTGAAGGCCGGCACACTCGCCAACCCGCCCGCCGCGCCGCCGGGGTGGCAGCCGATCGCGATCGAGCGCCGGCCCACCGACAAGGACGAGGTCACCGGCGTGTTCCGACGCGCCGTGGGCGCCGCTGCGCCGCCCTGAGGGCAGCGGGCTAACGCACGCGCGAAGCGGGCAGCACCAGGCGGAACGTCGAACCCTTGCCGGGTTCGCTGTCGGCGGTCAGCTCACCGCCATGGCGTTGCGCAGTGTGTTTGGCGATCGCCAGGCCAAGCCCGGTGCCGCCGCTGCTGCGCGAGCGGCCGTCGTCGACACGGTAGAAACGCTCGCCAAGCCGCGGCAAATGCTCGCGGGCGATGCCGATGCCGGTGTCGCGCACCTCGAACACGCCTGCCCCCTGCGCACGCCGCTGCCACGAGACGGTGACCTTGCCTCCCGCGGGCGTGTAGCGCACCGCGTTGCTCACCAGATTGAGCAAGGCCCCGTACAGCTCGGCCTCGTTGCCCGCCACCGCACCCGCTGCCCCTTCGAACACCAGCTCGTGGCGGCCGCCCGACAGCGATTGCGCATCGGCGTGCACACGCCGCATCAGTGCATCCACGTCGGTCCACTGATGGACCGGCGGCCGCGGCCCGCCCTCGAGCTGCGCCAGGGTCAGCAGATCGTCGAGCAGCACACGCATGCGATCGGTCTGCTCTTTCATCAGCGCCAGCACCCGCTTGCGTTCGGCAGGCGTGAGGTCGATCTGGGTCATCGTGTCGACGAAACCCGCCAGCACCGTCAGCGGCGTGCGGATCTCGTGCGACGCATTGGCGACGAAGTCGCGCCGCATCTCGTCGGTGCGCAGGCGCTCGGTGACGTCCTGCGTGATCAGCAGCACTTGCCCGTCGCCGTAGGATCGCACCCACACCGCCAGCGCGCCACGGCGCGCCGGGATCGTGAAGGTCAGCGGCTCGTCGGACTTGCGCGCCTGCAGGTGCGCCACGAACGCTGGCACACGAACCAGATTGGTCAGCGGTTGCCCCAGGTCGCGCACCGGGTCGATGCCCAGGTGATCGGCCGCGGTGGAGTTGCACCACTCGATGCGGTCGCCGGCATCGAGCAGCATCACGCCGTTGGGCGACGCCTCGATGGCCGACAGGAACTGCGCCGTGCGCTGGCGTTCGCGCTGCAGCTCCAACTCGCGCGAGCGCAAGGCACGTTCGATCCGGTATCCGAGCTCACCCCAGAAGCCGGTGTCGCGCGGCGCATCGAGGGCCTGCGAGCCGCGCAGCCACGCCATCAGATGGCCTGCGCGCAAGGCATCGCGCGCAGCCACCAGAACCAGACCCAGCAAGCCGCCGGCGATCGCCCACCCCGTCGTCGGCAGGCGCAACACCGCAGCAGCCACCAGGCCGAGCAGTGCCGCCGCAGCAGCCACGGCCAATGCAGTCAGCAGGCGAGGCAGCAGCCAGACCATCGGCATCGGCGTTCAAGACCGCGCGAGTCGATACGCCCGGCCTCAGGCGACCACGCTATTGGCCTGGCGTGCAAAACGATAACCAACCCCGCGCACGGTCTCGATCAGCGTCGCACGGTGCGCGGGACTCAACGCGTCGCGCAATCGCTTCACGTGGACGTCGACCGTGCGCTCTTCGATGAACACGTGATCGCCCCACACGCGGTCCAGCAGCTGCTTGCGGCTGTGCACGCGGTCGGGATGCGTCATCAGGAAGTGCAGCAAACGAAATTCGGTGGGACCCATGTGCACGTCGTGCCCGGCCGCCGTGACGCGATGGGTGGCCGGATCGACCAGCAGGTCGCCGGCACGCACCGCCTGCTCCAGCGCTTCGGGCGCGCGGCGCCGCAGCACGGCGCGGATGCGCGCATGCAACTCGCTGGTCGAGAACGGCTTGGTCAGGTAGTCGTCGGCGCCGGAGTCCAGGCCGGCGATCTTGTCGGTCTCCTCGGCGCGTGCGGTCAGCATGATGATCGGCAGGCCACGCGTGCGCGGGTCGTTGCGCCAGCGCCGGGCCAGCGCCAGGCCCGACTGGTCGGGCAGCATCCAATCGAGCACCACCAGGTCGGGTAGCACGGCGTCGACCTCGAGCTGCGCCTGCGCGGCGTCGCCCGCCAGCGCCACCTCGTGCCCGGCGTGGCGCAGATTCAGCGCCAGCAACTCGGCGATCGCCGCTTCGTCTTCAACCACCAGAATGCGGCTCATCGCGCCAGGGACTCCACGGTTTCGGGCGGGCTGTGCCGGACATCGGCGCCCTTGACGATGTAGATGATGACCTCGGCCAAGTTCTTGGCGTGGTCGCCGACGCGTTCGATCGCCTTGGCCACGAACACCAGATCGATGCTGGCCGAGATGGTGCGTGGGTCTTCCATCATGTAAGTGATCAGCTTGCGCATCAGGCCGTCGAACTCGCGGTCGATCTGATCGTCGTGCTTCAGCACATCGATCGCAGCCTCGGTGTCGAGCCGCGCGAACGCGTCGAGCACCTTGCGCAACTGGTTTGTGGCCAGCTCGGCTTCGAACGCCAGATCCGACACCGGCAGGCGCATGCGGCTGGATACGCCCGAATTCAGCAGGCGCTGCACCGTGCGCGCAATTCGAGCCGCCTCGTCGCCGATGCGCTCGAGGTTGCCGATGGTTTTGGATATCGCGATCAGCAGCCGCAGATCGCGCGCGGTGGGTTGCCGGCGCGCGATGATGGTCGACAGGTCGCGGTCGATCTCGACTTCCAGCGCGTTGACCCGCTGCTCGGTTTCGAGCACCTGCGTGGCGATGTCGCCGCTGAAGGTCGACAATGCGTATACAGCCTGCGCGACCTGCGATTCGGCGATGCCGCCCATCTCGAGCACGCGCGCCGAGATCGAACTCAGCTCAGCGTCGAACTGCGTCGACAGATGTTTATCGGTCATGATCCTGCCCCCGGCCGCGCTGACGACCGCACGATCGGATTGTTCATCCGAATCTCCCGGTGATGTAGTGGTTGCGGCCGCTTCGCTTAACTTCGCTGCGCGAAGTTGGCCTTCGCGGCTGCATCACGGGGATATTCATCCGAATCTCCCGGTGATGTAGTCCTCGGTGTCCTTCTTGGCCGGTTTCATGAACACGTCGGCGGTCGGCCCGAATTCCACCAGGTCGCCGAGGTACATGTAGGCCGTGAAGTCCGAGCAGCGTGCCGCCTGCTGCATGTTGTGGGTGACGATCAACACGGTGTAGTCGCTCTTCAGTTCGTGGATCAGCTCCTCGATCTTGCCGGTGGAGATCGGGTCGAGCGCCGAACATGGCTCGTCGAGCAGCAGCACTTCGGGCTTGATCGCGATGCCACGGGCGATGCACAGGCGCTGCTGCTGGCCGCCCGACAACCCGGCGCCGCTCTGCCCGAGCTTGTCCTTCACTTCGTTCCACAGCGCTGCTTTCTTCAACGCCCATTCCACGCGCTCGTCCATCTCCACGCGCGGCAGCGTCTCGAACAGCCGCACGCCGAACGCAATGTTGTCGTAGATCGACATCGGAAACGGCGTCGGCTTCTGGAACACCATCCCGACCTTGGCGCGGATCAGGCTGACGTCGATGCGGCGGTCGAGGATGTTGTCGCCGTCGAGCAGGATCTCGCCTTCGGCGCGCTGCTCCGGATACAGCTCGAACATGCGGTTGAAAGTGCGCAGCAGCGTCGACTTGCCGCAGCCCGACGGTCCGATGAACGCGGTGACCTTGCGCTCGGGAAGTTCCAGATCGATGTGCTTGAGCGCATGAAAGCTGCCGTAGTAGAAGTTCAGGTCGCGCACGGCGATCTTGGTCTTCTGGCGCAGGGCGGGGTCGGCCACGGCTTCCATCGCTACCTCAATTCTTGTTGCGGAACATCACGCGGGCCAGGATGTTCAGGCCCAGCACGCCCAACGTGATCAGGAACACGCCGACCCACGCCAGCGACTGCCAGTTCGCGTAGGGACTCATCGCGAACTTGAAGATGGTCACCGGCAAGCTGGCCATCGGCTCGTTCAGCGAGCTGGTCCAGAACTGGTTCGACAACGCCGTGAACAACAGCGGCGCGGTCTCCCCGGCGATGCGCGCCACGGCCAGCAGCACGCCGGTGACCACGCCGGCGCGCGCCGCTTTCAACGTGATCGACATGATCACGCGCCACTTGGGTGCGCCCAGCGCGTAGGCCGCCTCGCGCAACGCGTTGGGGATCAGGTTGAGCATGTTCTCGGTGGTGCGCACGACCACCGGGATGACGATCAGGGCCAGCGAGAGCACGCCCGCAAAGCCAGAGAAGTTCTTCTGCCTGGCCACCACCGCCGAGTAGATGAACAGGCCGATCACGATCGACGGCGCCGACAGCAGGATGTCGTTGATGAACTGCGTGACCCGGCCCAGCAGCTTGCGCTTGCCATACTCGGCGAGGTAGATGCCGGCGAACAGGCCGATCGGCGTGCCCAGCGCGGTGGCCAGGCCGACCATCAGCATCGAGCCGTAGATCGCGTTGGCGAGTCCCCCCGGTGCCTGCGGCGGCGGCGTCATCTGCGTGAACACGTCGATGCCCAGCCCGCCCAGGCCCAGGCGCAGAGTCTCCCACAGGATCCAGATCAACCAGAACAAGCCGAACGCCATCGCTGCCAGCGACAGCGTCAGCGCAATCGCGTTGGTGCGGCGGCGGCCGCGGTGCTGCGCCAGCTTGCGATCGTCGAACGCAAGTGCCTTCAAGTCTTGGCTCCCTCCAGGCGCTGCAGCCGCATCAGCAGCACCTTCGATGCCGACAGCACGACGAACGTGATGAAGAACAGCACCAGCCCGAGGTAGATCAGCGACGCCTGGTGCAGGCCGGCGGCGGCCTCGGCGAACTCGTTGGCCAGTGCCGAGGTGATGCTGTTGGCCGCCTCGAACAGCGACAGCGAGTTGAGCTGGTTCATGTTGCCGATCACGAAGGTCACGGCCATCGTTTCGCCGAGCGCGCGGCCGAGCCCGAGCATGACGCCTCCGACCACGCCGGTCTTGGTATAGGGCAACACCACCTTCCAGATCACCTCCCAGGTGGTGGCGCCCAGTCCGTAGGCCGACTCCTTGAGCATGGGCGGGGTGACCTCGAAGACATCGCGCGTCACCGAGGCAATGAACGGAATGATCATGATCGCCAGGATGATCCCGGCCGACAGCAGGCCCAGCCCCACCGGCGGCCCGGAGAACAGCTCGCCGATCAGCGGCACCTTGCCGAACACCGTCTGCATCGGCTGCTGGACGAAGCGCGCAAGGATCGGGCCGAACACCAGCAGGCCCCACATGCCGTAGACGATCGACGGCACGGCGGCCAGCAGTTCGATTGCCACGCCCAGCGGCCGCTTGAGCCAGCGCGGCGACAGTTCGGTGAGAAACAGCGCGATCCCGAAGCTCACCGGCACGGCGATCAGCAACGCGATGAGCGAGCTCATCAGCGTGCCGTAGATCATCACCAGACCGCCATAGCGGTTCTGCACCGGATCCCACTCGGCGCGCGTCAGGAAGCCCAGGCCGTACTCCTGGATCGCCGGCGCCGCACCGATCACCAACGACACGATGATCCCGACCAGCAGCGCCAGCGTGAGCAACGCAGCCGCGAGCGCCGCCGCCGCGAACAGCCGGTCACCCCAGCGGCTGGGCGGGTTGTGCTCAGGGGGCCGGCGCGCCGGTTCGATTCGCTCGATCACTCCTTCGCCAGGCAGAGCAGTGGTCACACGCAGTGTAGCGGCCATGGCGAAGGATCCTGGTCGGCACCGGCGCGTTGCGCAGGCCGGCGTCTGCCGATCGGGCGTCTGCTGATCATCACTTGGCAGCGACCACCGCCTTGCCGGAACTGTCCTTGATCTCGCCCCAGGCCTTGTGCACCATGGCCTTCACCGGGTCCGGCAAGGTCACGTACTCGAGTTCGGCGGCCATCTGGTTGCCGTTGGCGTAGGCCCAGTCGAAGAACTTCAGCACGCCGCTGGCCTGCGCGGGCTTTTCCTGCACCTTGTGCATCAGGATGAAGGTCGCGCCGGTGATCGGCCACGAGTCCTTGCCCGGCTCATCGGTCAGGATCTGGTAGAAGCTCCTGCTCCAGTCGGCGCCCGCGGCCGCTGCCTTGAAGTTCGTGTCTTCGGGCTCGACGAAGTTGCCGGCCTGGTTGCGCAGCATCACGTGCGCCATCTTGTTCTCCTTGGCGTAGGCGTACTCGACGTAGCCGATCGAGTTGGGCAGCCGCTGCACGAAGGCCGACACGCCCTCGTTGCCCTTGCCGCCGGCACCGGTGGGCCAGTTCACCGCCGTGCCCTCGCCGACCCTGCTCTTCCAATCGGCATTCACCTTCGACAGGTAGTTGGTGAAGATGAACGTCGTGCCCGAGCCGTCGGCGCGGCGCACCGGCGAGATCGCCGCGTCCGGCAGCTTGACGCCAGGGTTCAGCGCGGTCAGCGCCGCGTCGTTCCACCTGGTGATCTTGCCAAGGTAGATGTCGCCCAGCACTTGGCCGGTCAACTTGATCTGGCCGGGACCGATGCCCTGGATGTTGACCACCGGCACGACGCCGCCGATCACCGTCGGGAACTGCATCAGGTTGTCCTTGGCCAGCACCTCATCGGTCAACGGCATGTCCGATGCACCGAAGTCGACCGTCTTGGCCTTGATCTGATTGATGCCGGCGCCGCTGCCGACCGATTGGTAGTTGACCCGTGCGCCGGTGGCCTTGTGATAGGCATCGGCCCACTTGGCATAGACGGGGGCCGGAAAGGTCGCACCAGCGCCGGTGACGTCTTGCGCAGTGGCGATGGCCGGGCCCAGGACGGCGGCGATGAGGGCCGATCGAGCGAGGATGGCGTTCATGAGGGTGTTCCTTTGAAGTGCATGCGAATTGGCGCAGCCGGACTGTAGAGCGGGGCTGTGACAGATCCGTGACAGTTGGCGCATCAGCGCGGATGTCATGGCGTCGTCGCCGACGCGTCATGAAACCGTCATGAACCCACTCGGGACACCCGGTCATGACGCTGCTGCCGCACCGACACGAACGCTTCATCGGCGGCATCCACATTGCCCGGTCGAGGGCGGCCGGATCGGGCAGCGCACGACTCCAGGAACGCACTGAATGCACACCCTAGCTCTTCCAGCCGCCTTCACGGCACAACGCGCCTTCAACGCATCCCCCAGGACGCCATGCGATCGTCACGCCGCTGTCAAATAACTGTCATGGAGGCAAGGCAGAATCACGGCGGTGAAACCGGCCGCGTCCGCGACGACTTCATCGCCAGCGAGCGCGACGACTTCATCGTTGCTGCAGCGCGACCTCGGCGCCTTGGCGTTCAACGCGCGCGTGCTCGACATGGCTCGGCACCCCGGCGTGCCGCTGCTCGAGCGCCTGCGCTATCTGTGCATCGTGTCGTCCAATCTGGACGAGTTCTTCGAGATCAGGGTGTCCGACACTCTCGACGAATTGCGCCGCACCGACCCGGGCAACGCGCGCACGGTAGCCGCTGCCGCGATGCGCGACATCTCGCTGGCCGCACACGCGTTGGTCGACGAGCAGTACGCCCTGTACAACGACCTCTCGACAGTGCTGAAGAAAGCGGGCCTGCAGATCCTGTCGCACGGCGAACGCAATGCCGCGCAACGACACTGGGTGGCGGCGTTCTTTGCGCGCGAAGTACGGCCCTTGCTGGTGCCGGTGAGCCTCGACCCGGCACATCCTTTTCCCCAGGTGGCCAACAAGTCGCTGCATTTCATCGTGCGGCTCAGCGGCCGTGACGCCTTCGGGCGCCAGAACGACATCGCCATCGTGCGCGTGCCCCGCGCGCTGCCGCGCGTCATCAGGCTGCCCGCCGAGCTCACCGGACGCCGACAGGGATTCGTGCTGCTGTCGAGCGTGCTGCGTGCCAACCTGAACGAGCTGTTTCCCGAGCGGCACGTCGAAGGCTTCTCGCAGTTCCGGCTGACGCGCGACTCCGACCTGGCAATCGACGAACTCGAAGTCACCAACCTGCGCCAGGCCCTGCGGCTGGAGCTCACGCAGCGCCAGTTCGGACGCGCGGTGCGGCTGGAAGTCGCCACATCGTGCCCCGAGTCGCTCGCGCAATTTCTGCTGGAGCAATTCCAGCTCACCGAACAATCGCTGTACCGCGTCGACGGGCCGGTCAATCTGGTGCGGCTGGCGCAGCTGATCGATCTGGTGCCGGCCAATGCACTGCATTTCCCCGTACACACCCCCGCCTGGCCGGCCAGCGTGCCGGCCCAAGACTCGCTGTTCGAGCGCCTGCGCGAGGGCGACGTGCTGCTGCACCATCCGTTCGAATCGTTCGACCCCGTGGAGTCGCTGCTGCGCGAGGCGGTGCACGACCCGCAGGTGCTGTCGATCCAGCAGACGATCTACCGCACCAGCGCCGACTCGGCATTGATGGAGTTGCTGCTCGAGGCAACGCGGCGCGGCAAAGAGGTGATGGTGGTGGTCGAGTTGAAAGCCCGCTTCGACGAGGAAGCCAACATCAATTGGGCCGATCAGCTCGAGGCGCTGGGCGCCCAGGTGGTGTACGGCATCGTCGGCTTGAAGACCCATGCCAAGATGCTGCTGATCACGCGCCGCGAGGGTCGGCAACTGCGTCGCTACGGCCACCTGTCCACCGGCAACTACAACCCGAGCACCGCGCGCCTGTACACCGACGTCGGGCACATGACTGCCAATCCGCGCGTCACTGCTGACATGGCGAAGGTGTTCCAGCATCTGGCGAGCCAAACTCGCTTGAGCGGCCTGAGGTCGCTGATCGTCGCGCCCTTCATGCTGCACCGGCGCATGATGGAGCACGTGCACGCGGCCAGCGCGGCCGCGCGCGCAGGCCGACCGGCGCGCATCGTGCTGAAGATGAATGCCCTCACCGACGAGTCGCTTGGCCTGGCGCTGGCGCAAGCCGGCCGTGCCGGTGTGATGGTCGACCTCATCGTGCGCGGCGCCTGCGTGGTGCCGGCGGGGCGGCCGGGGTTTTCCGACAACGTGCGCGTGCGCTCGATCGTCGGCCGTTTTCTCGAGCACTCGCGGGTCTTCTACTTTCGCGTCGGCGATGACGAGAAGCTGTACCTGTCGAGCGCCGACTGGATGGGGCGCAACATGTTCCGCCGCATCGAACTCGCCTGGCCGGTGGACGATCCGGCCCTGCGGCAACGCCTGATCGACGAAACCCTCACCGCCTATCTGCACGACGAACGCGACGCCTGGCAGATGATGCCCGACGGGCACTACGAGCGCGTGGCTCGCCTGCGCGGCAAACCCGGCCGCTCGGCGCAGCGCGCGTTGAGTGAACGCTACGGCGCTCGGCTGCGTTGAACGGCAATGGACCTGATCCTGTGGCGTCACGCCGACGCCGAAGACGGCGACGACGCACCGAGCGACGACCTCAAGCGGCGCCTGACGCCGCGCGGCGAGCGCCAGGCCTCGCGCATCGCGTTGTGGTTGCACCGCCAGATGCCCGACGGACTGCGCATCCTGGTGAGCCCGGCGGTGCGCGCGCAGCGCACGGCGGCCAAGCTGGAGCGCCCCTTCACCACGGTCGATTCGATCGGGCCCAGTGCTCACGCCAAGGACCTGCTGGCCGCCAGCGGCTGGCCCGAGTCGCGACGCACCGTGCTGCTGGTCAGCCACCAGCCGGCGCTCGGTGAGCTCGCCTCGCTGTTGCTCACCGGTCGCGAGGCGCCGTGGACCATCCGCAAGGGCGCCGTCTGGTGGTTGCGCAACCGCCCGGGCGAGGCCGCCAAGGACGGCGAAGCGCGCGCGCAGACATTCGTGGTCTGCGTGCAGTCACCCGAGACGATGTAGCGCGTGACGGCGCAGTGAAGCGGTCAATCGACCCGCAACGCCAGCGGCCAGGGTGTGCGCGACCAGGCCTTTTCTTCTTCGCGCAGCAGGTGAATCGACTGCGGGTGCGCGTCGGCCCACAACGAATCGATGGCCAGCAGCCAGCCATCTGCCGCGTGCGCCAGCCGCAGCCGGCCGGCCACCGGATCGCGCCTGGCGTGGCACAACACGATGGCGATGCGCAGCACCAGCGTCTGATCGCGCAGCACCGCATCACCCGTCAATGCGGCCTCGGCCTTGCGCAGGCCGCCGCGCTGCGCCAGCAGCAACGTGCCGAGGCGTTCGAGTTGATGGTCGGCGAAGCCCGCCGCATCGGCGTGGCGCACGATGTATTCGCCGTGGCGGTGATAACTCTCGTGCGACACCGCCATGCCGATCTCGTGCAGCGCCGCGGCCCAGTGCAGCATCTGCGCGGCTCGTTGCAGCCGGTCGTCGGGCGCCGGGTGCAGCGCCGCGAACAACCAGCGCGCCATGTCGGCCACCCGCTGCGCCTGCACGGTGTCGATCGCGAACTGTCGCTGCAGCCGTTGCACGCTGGCAGTTCGCACGTCGCGCGCCGGCGCGTCGCGCTCGAGCATCTCGACCATCACGCCGTGGCGCAGCGCGCCGCGCGCCGGCGCGATGCGATCGAGCTGCAGCGAATCGACCAGCGCGCGCACGATCGCCAGGCCGCCACCGATCACCGCACGCCGGTCATCCTTGAGACCGGCCAGCTGCACCCGGTCGACATGTCCAGCGTCGAGCAATCGCTTGACCACGGCGTCTAGCGCCGGCAGCGTGATCGTGCCGTCGCTGAGGCCCTCGGCGCGCAGCACGTCGGCCAGCGCGCCCACGGTGCCCGAAGCGCCGTAGACGGCGTCCCAGCGTTCGGCGCCCAGCACGCCCACCGAGCTTTCCAACGCGGCCTGTGCGGCGACGCAGGCGGCGCCGAAGTTGCGTGCGCCGATGCGGCCGTCGGCGAAGTAGCGCATCGACAGCTCCACGCTGCCCACGGCATACGACTCCACCAGGCGCGGCGCCACGCCCTTGCCGAGGATCAGCTCGGTCGAGCGCCCGCCGATATCGAACACCAGTCGGCGCTCGGCGGTGTCGGGCAGGAAGTGCGACACCCCGGCGTAGATCAGCCGCGCCTCCTCGTGGCCCGAGATGACGTCGATCGGCAACCCGAGCAACGACTGCGCGCGCGCGAGAAACACGTCGCGGTTGCGCGCTTCGCGCAACGTGGCGGTGGCCACCGCGCGCACCGCTCGCGGCTCGAAGCTGCGCACGCGCTCGGCAAAACGCGCCAGGCTGGCCCAGCCGCGGCTCATCGCGGCATCGTCGAGCTGGCCGGCGTCGTCGAGGCCGGCGCCCAGGCGCACCGTGTCCTTCAGATACTCCACGCGCAACAGTTGCCCGTGCTCTGCCTTGCAGATCTCGAGCCGGAAGCTGTTCGACCCAAGGTCGATCGCGGCCACCACGGCGGCCGATTCCACGTCAGGCATCGGCCAGCGCCCTCGTGCGATTCAGGTGCGTGCAGCGCGCGCCAGCCGCTCGGCACAGCCGCGAGCCAGGTCGGCATCGCTGGCCTCGACCATCACGCGCAGCAACGGCTCGGTACCCGAGGCGCGGATCAGCACCCGACCGCTGTCGGCCAACTCGCGCTGCACGGCTTCCTGTTCGGCAGCCAGGGCGCGGTTGGCCTTCCAGTCGACGTCGGGTGCGAGGCGCACGTTGATCAACGTCTGCGGGAACAACGACACGCCGCGCAGCAGCTGCGCCAGGCTCTGGCCGCTGTGGCAAATGGCCTGCAACACCTGCAGCGAGCTGATGATGCCGTCGCCGGTGGTGTGCTTGTCCAACGCCAGCAAATGGCCAGAACCCTCGCCGCCCAGCAGCCAGCCGCGCGCCGACAGCTCTTCGAGGATGTAGCGGTCGCCGACCTTGGCGCGCACCATCGGCACGTCGCGCGCGCGCAGTGCAAGCTCGACGGCCATGTTGGTCATCAAGGTGCCGACGGCGCCTTCGACCTTCTGGCCCTTGGCCAGGCGTTCGGCCACCAGCACGTACAGCAACTCATCGCCGTTGTAGACGCGGCCACCGGCATCGACCATCAACAGGCGGTCGGCGTCACCGTCGAGTGCGATGCCGTAGTCGGCTTGGTGTTCGGCCACGGCCTTGACCAGCGCCGCGGGGTGGGTGGCACCGACGCCATCGTTGATGTTCAGGCCATCGGGTGCGCAGCCGATGGCCACGACGTCGGCGCCGAGTTCGTGGAAGACATCGGGCGCCACGTGGTAGGCCGCACCATGGGCGGCGTCGATCACGATCTTCAGGCCGCGCAGCGACAGGTCGTGGCGCACCGTGCTCTTGCAGAACTCGATGTAGCGCCCGCTGGCGTCGTCGATGCGCCGCGCCTTGCCCAGGCCCGCGGAGTCGACCCACTGCGCCGACTCGGCGAGCGCGGCTTCGACCGCCAGCTCCCAGTCGTCGGGCAGCTTCTCGCCGGCGGCCGAAAAGAACTTGATGCCGTTGTCGGCAAACGGATTGTGCGATGCGCTGATGACCACCCCGAGGTCCAGACGCAGCGCACGCGTCAGGTAGGCCACCGCGGGAGTCGGGATCGGGCCGCTCAACAGCGTGTCGATGCCGGCCGAAGCGAAACCCGCCTCGAGCGCCGACTCGATCATGTAGCCCGAAATGCGCGTGTCCTTGCCGATCACCACCGTCGGCCGGTGGCTGCTTCGGCGCAGCACACGGCCCACCGCATGCCCCAGGCGCAGCACGAAGTCCGGCGTGATCGGCGCCTGGCCCACGGTGCCGCGGATGCCGTCGGTGCCGAAATAGCGTCGTGCCATCGTCTCCTCGCTGAGGCCGTGAATGTGCCGTGTGGTCGAACTATGCGCCCAGACCCGAGCGCTGCCACACCGACAGTGCGTCGACCGTTGCCGCGACGTCATGCACGCGCACGATGCGCGCGCCGCGTTGCACGGCGGCCAGCGCCGCCGCCAGGCTCGCCGCCAGCCGATGATCGGCGTCACGTCCGGTCAGCGCGCCGAGGGTGGACTTGCGCGACCAGCCCACGAGCAAGGGCCGGCCCAGCGTCAGCAGTTCGTGTTGCCGTTGCATCAGCGCCCAATTGTGCTCCGGCGTCTTGCCGAAACCGATCCCTGGATCGAGCACCACGCGCTGCGCCGAGACACCGGCGTGCTCGAGCGCCTGCAAGCGGGCCTGCAGGAACGAACGCACCTCGTGCACCACGTCGCCATAGCTGGGTGCGCTCTGCATCGCAGCGGCCTCGACGCCGAGCATGTGCATCAGGCACACGCCGCATCCCGCGTGTGCGGCCACCGCCTCGAGGGCGCCGGGGCGACGCAATGCGCGCACGTCGTTGATGATGTCAGCCCCAGCGGCCAGAGCGGCGCGCATGAGTTCGGGCGTGCTGGTGTCGATCGACACCGGCACACCGAGTTGCCGCGCATGTTCGAGCACTGGCAGCACGCGGTCCAGCTCCTGCTGCAACGACGGCGAATGGGCTCCCGGCCGCGTCGATTCGCCGCCGATGTCCAGCAGGTCGGCGCCCTCTCGCACCAGTTGGTCGCAATGGGCACGCGCAGCGTCGCTGGCCAGGTGTCGCCCGCCGTCGAAGAACGAATCGGGCGTCACGTTGACGATGCCCATCACGCGGGGACGCGACAGGTCGATGGCGTGGCGTGAAGTCAACCAGAGCATCAAGACCAACGGGGCCACGAGGCCCCGTTTGGGTGTGCAAGTCGGTCGTGCCTCAGGCCGCTGCAGCCGGCGCGCCGTCGGTGCTGACCGCCGGGTTGGCTCCGCTGGGTTTGGAGTTCGACGGCGTCCAGTCCTTCGGCGGGCGCGGTGGCTTGCCGCCCATGATGTCGTCGATCTGGTCGCCATCGATGGTTTCCCATTCGAGCAGCGCACCGGCCATCGCATGCATCTTGTCGCGGTTGTCTTCGATCAGCTTGCGCGCGATCGCATACTGCTCGTCGATGATGCGGCGCACCTCGGCATCGACCTTGCGCATCGTCTCTTCGGAAATGTTGGTGGTCTTGGTCACCGAGCGGCCGAGGAAGACCTCGCCCTCGTTCTCCGAATAGACCATCGGGCCCATCACGTCGCTCATGCCGAAGCGCATCACCATGTCGCGCGCGATCGAGGTGGCGCGCTCGAAGTCGTTGCTGGCGCCGGTGGTCATCTGGTTCATGAACACCTCTTCGGCGATGCGGCCGCCAAAGAGCATCGAGATGCGGTTGAGCATCAACACCTTGTCGGTGCTGTAGCGGTCCTTCTCGGGCAGCGACACCGTGACGCCCAGCGCGCCGCCGCGCGGAATGATCGTCACCTTGTGAATCGGGTCGAGCTTGGGCAGCAGCTTGCCGATCAGCGCGTGGCCAGCCTCGTGGTAGGCGGTGTTGCGACGCTCGTCCTCGTCCATCACCATGGACTTGCGCTCGGTGCCCATGATGATCTTGTCCTTGGCCTTCTCGAAGTCGATCATCTCGACCACGCGGCCGTTGCGTCGCGCCGCGAAGAGCGCCGCTTCGTTGACCAGGTTGGCGAGGTCCGCGCCCGAGAAACCCGGCGTGCCGCGCGCAATGAGGTCGGCGCGCACGTCGGAGCCGAGCGGCACCTTGCGCATGTGCACGTTGAGGATCTGCTCGCGGCCGCGGATGTCGGGCAGCGTGACGTAGACCTGGCGGTCGAAGCGGCCCGGTCGCAGCAGCGCCGGGTCGAGGATGTCGGGCCGGTTGGTGGCCGCCATCACGATGACGCCGAGGTTGGTCTCGAAGCCGTCCATCTCGACCAGCAACTGATTCAGCGTCTGCTCGCGCTCGTCGTTGCCGCCGCCCAGGCCCGCACCGCGGTGGCGGCCGACGGCGTCGATTTCGTCGACGAAGATGATGCACGGCGCGCTCTTCTTGGCCTGCTCGAACATGTCGCGCACGCGCGCAGCGCCGACGCCGACGAACATCTCGACGAAGTCGGAGCCCGAGATCGAGAAGAACGGCACCTTGGCTTCGCCGGCAATGGCCTTGGCCAGCAGCGTCTTGCCGGTGCCCGGAGGCCCGACCATCAGCACGCCGCGCGGGATGCGGCCGCCGAGCTTCTGGAACTTCTGCGGATCCTTGAGGAAGTCGACCAGCTCCTTGACCTCTTCCTTGGCCTCGTCGCAGCCGGCGACGTCGGCGAAAGTGACCGTGTTGTTGCTCTCGTCGAGCATGCGCGCGCGACTTTTGCCGAAGCTGAACGCCCCGCCCTTGCCGCCGCCTTGCATCTGGCGCATGAAGTAGATCCACACGCCGATCAACAAGAGCATCGGGCCCCAGCTGATCAGGATGCTCATCAGGATCGACGGCTCTTCGCGCGCCTTGACGTCGAACTTGACGCCGTTGGCGATCAGGTCACCGACCAGACCGCGGTCGAGGTACGTCGCGGTGGAACGGATGCGCTTGTCGTCGTTGGTGACGGCCAGGATCTCGGTGCCGCCGTTGCCTTCTTGCAGCGTGACGGCCTTGATGCGTTTGGCGCGCACCTCTTCGAGGAAATCGGAGTAGCCGATTTGCGAGCCTTGGCTGACGCCGCGATCGAACTGCTTGAAGACCGTGAACAGGACCAGCGCGATCACCAACCAGACCGCAACCTTCGAGAACCATTGATTGTTCACCGCGGCTCCTTGTGTGCCTACGTGGGACCAGCGCGGGTGAACGCCTCCGGCTCCGTGCTCGCTCTATCTGGTGCGGGCGCACCCACCTGCGAGCGCAATTGGGGGCGATTTTAGTCCAGACAAGGGTCGCCGTTGGTGCTGACCCAGGGCTTCTTGCATGCAGCCGACTGCGCATTCGTTGGCGCGCGCGACTCCGGTTTCATCTGCGCGTCAAGCCTGCTTCAGCCCGACACCCACCAGAAAGGTCTCGGCCGACTTGTCGCGTGACGCTTTGGGCTTGACAGCCTTCACAACCCGAAACGATTTCTTGAACCGTTCGACCAGTTGGCTATAGCCACTGCCATGGAACACCTTGGCCACCAGCGCGCCGTCGCGCTGCAGGTGGCGCTGGGCGAATTCGATGGCCAGCTCCACCAAATGAGACACCCGCGCCGCGTCGGACACCGCCACGCCCGACAAGTTGGGTGCCATGTCGGACAACACCACGTCGACCGCGCGCCCGTGCAGGCTGCCTTCCAGCGCGGCGGCGGTGGCCGCGTCGCGGAAGTCCCCCAGGATGAACAACACGCCTTCGACCGGCTCCATCGGCAGCAGGTCGAGCGCGATGATGATTCCGTCCAGCGCGCCCGCGGCCGCACCGCCCGCACCCGCTGCCTTGGGCGCGAAGCGGCGTCGCACGTATTGACTCCAGGCACCCGGCGTGGCACCCAGATCGACCACCAGCTGCCCGGGACGAATCAGATGCAGCGCCTCGTCGATCTCCTTGAGCTTGTAGGCGGCGCGCGCGCGATAACCCTCCTTGCGTGCCAGCTTGACGTAGGGGTCGTTTATCTGCTCGTTGAGCCAGGCCTTGTTGACCTTCTTGCTCTTGGTCATGTTCGAGATAGCAGGCGGAAACCGGCGATCGCCACGGACATAATAGGCCGATGCCGGCGCTCGAACTCACTACTGACCAGCGCAAAGCCTTGCGCAGCCAGGCCCATCACCTCGACCCCGTGGTGATGATCGGCACCGACGGTTTGAGCGCGGCGGTGCACAAGGAGCTCGATGCGGCGCTCAACGCGCACGGCTTGATCAAGGTGCGCGTGCTGTCCGACTCGCGGGAGCAACGCCAGGCGCTGCTGGCGCACGCCAGCGATCGCTTGGGCGCTGCAGCGGTCCAGCACATCGGCAAGCTGCTGGTGCTGTGGCGGCCGCCACCGGCCAGGGACAAGGCGTCGCGTGCCGACGACCGGCTGCCCGGCCCACGCACCGTGCGCTTGGTCAAGTTCTCGAGCAGTGCCACGCAGCGGCCGACCATCAAGAAAGTCAAGCTATTGGGCAACCAGCGGGTTAGCGCCGGGGGGCTGATCAAGCGCGCCAAGCGGCGCGCGGCGAGCATCAAGAAGAAACGCCTGGCCTGAGGTCGGGCGCAGCCTCACTCGTAGCGCACGTCGACGATCTCGTAGCTCTTGACGCCACCTGGCGCCTGCACGTCGGCGACGTCGCCGCTCTCTTTGCCGATCAGCGCACGCGCGATCGGCGAGCTGATCGAGATAAGCCCCTTCTTCAGATCGGCCTCATCGTCGCCGACGATCTGGTAGGTCACGCGGTGGCCGCCGGCCTCCTCTTCGAGATCGACCGTGGCACCGAACACCACGCGCCCGCCGGCGTCGAGCGTCGCCGGATCGATCACCTGAGCCGCGGCCAGCTTGCCTTCGATCTCGGCGATGCGCCCCTCGATGAAGCCCTGCTTGTCTTTGGCGGCTTCGTACTCGGCGTTCTCCGACAGGTCGCCCTGGCCGCGGGCTTCCGAAATGGCCTGGATCACGGCATGGCGATCGACGGTCTTGAGTCGTTGCAACTCGCTCTTCAACAGCTCGGCACCGCGGCGGGTGAGTGGAATCGTGACCATCGCATCATCCTGGGCAAAGAGAAAAACGCGCCCAGGGCGCGTCGCAGTAGTGCCGACACGCTCCAGGACGCGCCAGCGGGTTGAAGTTTAGTGCAGTTCGGCGTGCAGTTCCTGCAGCGACGTGACCGTGAGGTCGTCCTGGTGCTTGAGCGCCTCGGTCGCCGCCTCGCAGCCCGCCATCGTGGTGTAGTAGGTGACCCGATTGGCGATGGCGGCGGTGCGGATGTGGCGCGAGTCGGCGATCGCCGTGCGGGTCTCATCGACCGTGGTGTATACGAGCTGGATCTCGCCGGCCTTGACCTTGTCGGCGATGTGGGGACGGCCGTCCTTGACCTTGTTGACCACGGTGACAGCGATGCCGGCGGACGCGATCGCGGCCGCGGTGCCCTTGGTCGCCGCAATCTGGTAGCCGAGGTCGACCAGTTCGCTGGCCACCTTGACGGCGCGATCCTTGTCGCCGTTCTTGACGCTGATCACGACCGTGCCCTTGTCGGGCAGCCGCGAGCCGGCACCGAGCTGGCTCTTGAGCATCGCTTCGCCGAAGCTGCGGCCCACGCCCATCACCTCGCCGGTGGAACGCATCTCGGGACCGAGGATCGGGTCGACACCCGGGAACTTGTTGAACGGAAACACCGCTTCCTTGATGCTGTAGTAGGGTGGAATCACCTCGCCCAGAATCCGTCCGCCTGGGCCGCGTTGATCGCTCAACCGTTGCCCGGCCATGCAGCGCGCCGCGATCTTGGCCAGCGGCTGCCCGGTGGCCTTGCTGACGAACGGCACGGTGCGCGACGCGCGCGGGTTGACTTCGAGCACGTAGACCACTGCGTTGTCGGGGTCGCTCACCTCACCCTGGATCGCGAATTGCACGTTCATCAGGCCCACCACCTTGAGGGCCATGGCCATCATCGTGGTCTGGCGCCGCAGTTCGTCTTGCAAGGGAGCCGGCAGCGAATACGGTGGCAGCGAACACGCCGAGTCGCCCGAGTGCACGCCGGCCTGCTCGACGTGCTCCATGATGGCGCCGATCATCACCTCGCTGCCGTCGCTCACCGCGTCGACATCGACCTCGATGGCGTCGTCGAGAAAGCGGTCGAGCAGCACCGGCGACTTCTCGCTCACCCGCACCGCCTCGCGCATGTAGCGCTGCAGGTCGTTGTCGCCGTGCACGATCTCCATCGCACGGCCGCCGAGCACGTAGCTCGGCCGCACCACCAGCGGGTAGCCGATCTCGTGCGCCAGCTGCAGCGCCGCCTCCTCGGTACGGGCGGTGCGGTTGGGTGGTTGGCGCAGTTGCAACTCCTGCAGCAGCTTTTTGAAGCGCTCGCGGTCCTCGGCGATGTCGATCGAGTCGGGCGTGGTGCCGATGATCGGCACACCGGCGCGCTCGAGCTCGAGCGCGAGCTTCAGCGGCGTCTGGCCGCCGAACTGCACGATCACGCCGCTGGGTTTCTCCTTGTCGACGATCTCGAGCACGTCTTCCAGCGTCACCGGCTCGAAGTACAAGCGGTCGCTGGTGTCATAGTCGGTCGACACGGTCTCCGGGTTGCAGTTGACCATGATGGTCTCGTAGCCGTCCTCGCGCATCGCCAGCGCCGCGTGCACGCAGCAGTAGTCGAACTCGATGCCCTGGCCGATGCGGTTGGGCCCGCCGCCCAACACCATGATCTTGCGGCGCGTCGTCGGCTCGGCCTCGCACTCCTCGTCATAGGTGCTGTACAGGTAGGCGGTCTGCGTCGCGAACTCCGCGGCACAGGTGTCGACGCGCTTGAACACCGGCCGAACGCCCATCGTGTGGCGCGCCTTGCGCACCTCACGCTGGTGGGTGCCGAGCAGTTTGGCGAGGCGCCGATCGGCGAAGCCCATCTGCTTGAGATGGCGCATCTCGGCCATCGACAGGCTCACCAGCGCGCGACCGCCGAGCTGGCGCTCGACATCCACGATCTGCTCGATCTGCGCCAGGAACCACGGGTCGATCGCGGTTTCTTCGTGGATCTCCTCGAGGCGCATGCCGTGGCGAAACGCATCGGCGACGAACAGGATGCGTTCGGGCCCGGCGTTGCCGATCGCCTCCATGATCTGCTCGCGGTCGCCCTCGTGCACTTCGTCGCGCTCGGCGAGGCCGTCGATGCCCGTCTCCAGGCCGCGCAGCGCCTTCTGGAAACTCTCCTGGAACGTGCGCCCGATCGCCATCACCTCGCCCACCGATTTCATCTGCGTCGTCAGGTGCGGGTCGGCCTCGCGGAATTTCTCGAACGCGAAGCGCGGGATCTTGGTGACCACGTAGTCGATGCTCGGCTCGAAGCTCGCCGGCGTGGCGCCGCCGGTGATGTCGTTGCGCAACTCGTCGAGCGTGTAGCCCACCGCCAGCTTGGCGGCGATCTTGGCGATCGGGAACCCGGTGGCCTTGGACGCCAGCGCCGAGCTGCGGCTGACGCGCGGGTTCATTTCGATCACGATCATGCGGCCGTTGCCGGGATGGGTCGCGAACTGCACGTTGGAGCCGCCGGTGTCGACGCCGATCTCGCGCAGGATCGCGATCGACGCGTTGCGCATCAGCTGGTATTCCTTGTCGGTCAGCGTCTGCGCGGGTGCCACGGTGATCGAGTCGCCGGTGTGGATGCCCATCGGGTCGAGGTTCTCGATCGAGCAGACGATGATGCAGTTGTCCGCCTTGTCGCGCACCACCTCCATCTCGAACTCTTTCCAGCCGATCAGGGACTCTTCGATCAGCAGTTCGTGCGTCGGCGACAAGTCGATGCCGCGCTTGCAGATCTCCTCGAACTCATCGGGGTTGTAGGCGATGCCGCCGCCGGTGCCGCCGAGCGTGAAGCTGGGGCGGATCACCACCGGAAAGCCGTCGCCGCCGACCTGCGCGGTGATGCGCTTTTGCACGCCCCAAGCCTCTTCCATCGTGTGCGCGATGCCGCTCTTGGCCGAATCGAGGCCGATCGAGGTCATCGCGTCCTTGAACTTCAAACGATCCTCGGCCTTTTCGATGGCCTTTTCGTTGGCGCCGATCATCTCGACGCCATGCTTGGCCAGCACGCCGTGCTTGTGCAGGTCGAGCGCGCAGTTCAGCGCCGTCTGCCCACCCATCGTCGGCAGGATCGCGTCAGGCTTTTCCTTGGCGATGATCTTCTCGACCATTTGCCAGGTGATCGGCTCGATGTAGGTGACATCGGCCATCTCCGGGTCGGTCATGATCGTCGCCGGGTTGCTGTTGACCAGGATGACCTTGTAGCCCTCCTGCCGCAGCGCCTTGCACGCCTGCGCGCCCGAGTAGTCGAACTCGCAGGCCTGGCCGATCACGATCGGACCGGCGCCGATGATCAGGATGCTCTTCAGGTCGGTGCGCTTGGGCATGTCAGGCTTTCTCCATCAACGCCACAAAGCGGTCGAACAGGTAGCCAATGTCGTGCGGCCCCGGCGAGGCCTCAGGGTGGCCCTGGAAACAGAATGCCGGCCGGTCGGTGCGCGCCAGCCCTTGCAGCGTGCCGTCGAACAGCGACACATGCGTCGGCCGCAGCGTCGGCGGCAGCGTTTTCTCGTCGACCGCGAAGCCGTGGTTCTGGCTGGTGATCGACACGCGGCCGGTGTCGAGGTCTTTCACCGGATGGTTGGCACCGTGGTGTCCGAATTTCATCTTGAACGTCTTGGCGCCCGAGGCCAGCGCGAGGATCTGGTGGCCCAGGCAGATGCCGAAAGTGGGCAGGCCCTTGTCGATCAGCGTTCGGCTGGCGCGAATCGCGTAGTCGCACGGCTCGGGGTCGCCCGGGCCGTTGCTCAGGAAGATGCCGTCGGGCGACAGCGCCAACGCGTCGTTCGCCGACGTCGTGGCGGGCACCACCGTGACACGGCAGCCTCGGCCCGCCAGCATGCGCAAGATGTTGCGCTTGATGCCGAAGTCGTAGGCGACGACGTGAAAGCGCGCATCGTGCGCGTGCCCGTAGCCCTGCCCCAACCGCCATTCGGTTTCACTCCAGCCATAGGGTCGCTGGACCGACACCACCTGGGCCAGGTCCTGGCCCGCCATGTTCGGCGCCTGGCGCGCGCGCGCGATGGCGGTGTCGACGTCGCCTGGCTCGATGCGCGCTCCTGGCGCGAAGGCGGCGATGCAGCCGTTCTGGGCGCCCCCCGAACGCAGCTTGCGGGTCAGCCGGCGGGTGTCGACGCCGGCGATCGCCACCACGCTTTCGCGTTGCAGGTACTGCGCCAGCGTCATCGTCTGGCGGAAGTTCGACGCGCGAACTGGCAGGTCCTTGATCACCAGCCCAGCCGCGTGCACGCGAGTGGCCTCCACGTCTTCCGCGTTGACGCCATAGTTGCCGATGTGCGGATACGTCAGCGTGACGATCTGCTGGCAGTAGCTGGGGTCGGTGAGGATTTCCTGATAGCCGGTGAGTGCGGTGTTGAAGACCACCTCGCCCACCGTGACGCCCGGCGCGCCGATCGAGTGGCCCGTGAAGACAGTGCCGTCCGCGAGCGCAAGCAGGGCTGGGGGCGAAGCGGCTATCAAGGGGAAACTCCGGCGTTCGCGCGCCCAGCTCCGCTCCTGTGGAGATCGGAGTCCGAGGGGAAACCGTCGACGGAGTTTCGCTAGGCCGCGTGGGGTGTGAGAAGCGGGCAAATTATAGCGAGGCGCGCCATTCGGCTCGTCGCGCAGCGCCAGTGCGCGCTCAGGCCTCGACTGCCGCGACGCCCGCGCGCGCGATCTGCGCGTCTTGGCTCGACTTGACGCCGCTGACGCCCACTGCACCGACGCATTGGCCCTCCACCATGATCGGCACGCCGCCTTCGAGCATGCCGTGCAGCGCCGGCGCGCTGAGAAACGAGACACGGCCCTGGTTGATCATGTCTTCATAGACCTTGCTCTCGCGGCGCCCCAGCGCCGCCGTGCGCGCCTTGGCTGGTGCGATCTCGGCGGAGATCGGCGGCGCGCCGTCGAGGCGCTGCAGCCACCACACGTGACCACCGTCATCGACCACTGCGATCGACACCGCCCAGCCGTGCGCCAAGGCTTCGCCTTCGGCGGCCGCCGCGATCGTGCGGGCATCGGCGGCAGTCAATGTGGGTCGGGCCTTCATGGGGGCGATCCTCCGAGTGTCAAGAGTGCATCGCGAAAGATATCCGCGAACCGCCACCGCACCCGTGCGGCCCACGCAAAGTTGCCGTGCACCCTGCACTCGCAGGCCATTCACGCGCGCCGTTGCCCGCCAGGAACTTACAATGGCCGTGCGGGTCTGAACCCGCGTCATTCACCCTCGGAGGGAATCATGGACCAAAGCCTGCAAACCCAACCCGGGTACGCCGGTACTGGCGCGCTGGCCGGCGATCGCAGCCGAGTTCTGCGCAACACGTATTGGCTGCTGGCGTTGTCGCTGCTGCCCACGGTGCTCGGCGCATGGGTGGGCGTCAGCACGGGCATCACCCGCACCATGAGCCCCGGCATCAGCCTGATCGTGTTTCTGGCCGGTTCGTTCGGCCTGATCTACGCGATCGAGAGAACCAAGAACAGCCTCGTCGGGGTCTATCTGCTGCTGGCGTTCACGTTCTTCATGGGCTTGATGCTGTCGCAACTGCTGGCGATGGTGCTGGGCAGCTACAAGAACGGAACCTCTCTGGTGATGACCGCTTTCGGCGGCACGGCGGCCGTCTTCTTCGCGATGGCGTCGCTCGCCACGGTGATCAAGCGCGACCTCTCGGGCATGGGCAAGTTCCTGCTGGTCGGTGCCCTGATCGTGTTCGTCGGCTTCCTGGTCAACTTCTTCCTGCATTCGTCGGCGCTGATGCTGACGCTGCTGGTGGTGTGCCTGGGCGTGTTCTCGGCCTTCATGCTGTACGACATCAAGCGCGTGATCGACGGCGGCGAAACCAACTACGTGTCGGCCACGTTGGCGATCTACCTGGACCTCTTCAACGTGTTCCAGAGTCTTCTGATGCTGCTGGGCATCTTCGGCGGCGATCGCGACTGACTCGACGCTTCGCTGAATCAACGAGGCCCCGCTCTGCGGGGCCTTGTCATTTCAAGGAAAGTCGAACACCGCCATGCTCTCGACGTGCGCGGTGTGTGGGAACATGTCGACCACGCCCGCCGCTGAACACCGATAGCCGGCCTGGTGCACCAGCAGGCCGGCGTCGCGCGCCAGCGTCGCCGGGTTGCAGCTCACGTAGACGATGCGCCGCGGCGCCAGCCACGCACTCGAGGGGGACTGGACCAGATCGGCGAGCGCCTTGGCCAATGCGAAGGCCCCCTCGCGCGGCGGGTCGATCAGCCAGCGCTGCGCCTGCGGCAAGGCGATCAAGTCATCGCCCGTCAATTCGAACAGATTGCGGGTCGCAAACGATGCGCGATCCGCCAGCGCGTTGGCCGCCGCGTTGTC